>Ga0209755_10000699_pt1 | contig 58890 bp, 65 predicted proteins | sample TergutCo191P1_FD_187301 | JGI IMG/M metagenome (GOLD analysis project Ga0209755, IMG submission 187301) | Cornitermes sp. P1 segment gut microbial communities from Petit-Saut dam, French Guiana - Co191P1 (SPAdes) (version 2) | ecosystem: Host-associated > Arthropoda: Insects > Digestive system...
TGGGACAAGCCCTTTAAAAGCCTGGCTCGCGGCGATTATTGCGCGGATAAAATTTCCGCGCCGTATGTTACTTTGGATGGGCAGATTTGCCCCGCTATTTTGGCAGCACCTTGGGAAATTAGCGAATCCGGGTCGGTTTTGGTAAAACTCACAGCGCGGGGCAATCATGGCGATACGGATTTGGGGTTTGTTATCACAATCACAATCTATCGCAATACCCCTTGGGTGGAAATTGGTTATCGAATTATCAATCGCGTTAAAAAACCGACTATCACTCTGGGCAAAATCGCTATGGATATTGAATTTGCGCCGAAAAATAGCCCTGTTATTAGTTTGGCAACATCAAATTATCTGAGCAATATAGCCACCCAAACCGGCGGCGAGCTGCGCAAAACAATAGATGCCGAGCATTTGCTATATGAGGCAAACGAGCATGTGCCCGAAACATTTTACGGCACATTTTTCGCAAATCACAGCACCCCCGCCGGCGGCATTTGTGCCACGCATTACCAAGCATACCAAAATTTCCCAAAAGCATTGGGGGTTAATGACAAAAGTCTGTCAATCGAATTTTTGCCGGAGGGTCATCCAATCGAGTATTTCCGCGGCATGGCAAAAAATCACATTTTTTTCCTGCATTTGCACGACAATGAAAATATCGCGGATATTAACAAGCGTAGCTTATGCCTGCAAAGCCGCGATATTCCGCGATTGTCTGCCGAGGTTTATCGGGATGCAATGGTATATCATGGCATTTTTCCTAAAAAATTCCATGCACCATTTGAAAACTCGATTATGGCGATTATCGACGACCACGCCCGGGCATATGGCTGGCTGCATTGGGGCGATGCGCCGGATATCCGCTATTCCGCCCAGGGGCGGGGCGGCGGCGATTTGGTTTGGCTAAATAATGAATACGATTTTCCATATGGCGCGTTTCAGCTATTTGCCCGGACGGGCGAGCGGCGGTTTTTCGATTATGGCGCGGCGGCGGCGCGGCATTGGGCGGATATCGATATCGCCCATGATTGCGACGACCCCATGCGCCTGGGCGCGATGATAGAGCATTCCGCCGACCATGTGCGCGGGCCGGTGCTGATTAGCCATGAGTGGGTCGAGGGGCTGCTCGCCCATTATAATCACACCGGGGACGATTTCGCGCTGGCGGCGGCGATTGGGATAGGCGAAAATATTCGGCGGCGGCTGGATTTGCCCGAATACAGCGCGAAAGGCAGCTTTAATGCCCGGGAAACCGGCTGGGCGCTGCGTTCCCTCGTCGCGCTATATCGCCAAACGAATGACCCGGCCTGGCTGGAAAAGGCCGACAGCATTGTTGCCCAATTCGAGGAATGGATGGCGGATTTTGGCGGTTGGTTCGCCCCATATACCGACCATACCACCATCCGCGTGCCATTTATGATTTCCGTGGCGGTAGGCAGTTTGATGCGCTATTTATGGGTCGACCCGCCCGCAGAGATTCGTGAAAAAATTAGCAATATGATAATCCGCGCCGTGGATGATATGGTAAAAAATTGCATTTTGCCCGGCGGATATTTTTATTATAAAGAAATACCGTCATTGCGCCGTCCGTGGAGCAATGCGCTGGTGCTAGAGGCTCTCGCCTGCGCATATGAATTAACCGAGAATGCCGACTATTTGCGCCATGGCCTGCCCACATTTGATTTGCATGTAAATAACCGCTCGGCTCGTCCGCCGGGCAAATCCATCATCAAAAACGGCGTTTTAATCGAGGGTCATAGCCCAAAAAATTTCGCCCAAAGTTTTTTCCCGCTGACATATTTTTACACATGCCTAAGCGAATCGGAGGTAGTAAATGAGTTATAATTTTGACAAAATAATTCCGCGCCGGAATACGGACAGCTGCAAATTTGATGGCTATGCAAAGCGGGGCAAACCCGCTGATGCTCTGCCTTTGTGGGTGGCGGACACGGATTTTGCTGCGCCCGATTATATTTTGGATGCCCTGCGCGAGCGGCTGGATCATGGGGTTTTCGGCTATGCCGAGCCGCAGGCCAGCTATTTTGACGCCCTGAAAACTTGGTTCACAGATGGATTTGGTTATAAATTTGACAATGATTGGGTTAGTGTTGTGCCGGGGGTGGTCTATGGCTTTGCTTCCGCCATTCGCGCCGCCACCGCGCCGGGCGATTCCATTATTATCCAGCAGCCGCTATATGCGCCGATAAAGGAAGCGATTGTCGTAAACGGCCGCCGCGCCGTGATTAGCGAGCTTGTGAATAATAATGGCCATTATGATATCAATTTTGCTGATTTTGAAAATCAGATTATCAAATATGCCGTCCGCGCATTTATTTTGTGCAATCCCCACAATCCCGTTGGGCGGGTATTTGAGCGGGACGAACTTTTGCAAATGGTGGAGATTTGCCGCCGCCATGATGTGATTATTATTTCGGATGAAATTCATTGCGATTTGATTTTCGGCGGCCGCCAGCACCATGTTTTGCCCGCGATTGCGCCGGATTATGCCCATCGCATGATTTTATGCACATCCCCCAGCAAGACTTTCAATCTGGCGGGTTTGCAAAATGCCAATATTTTCACAAGCGACCCCCATCTGCGCGCGCGCCTAAATCGCGATATCTACAAAAGCGGCTATTCCCAATGCACCATAATGGGGCTGATAGCCGCCCGCGCCGCCTATACCGGGGGTCGCGAATGGGTGGATGCGATGGTTGGATATATTTGGAAAAATTTTGAATTTATGGAAAAATTTCTGGGCGAACATTTGCCAAAAGTCCGGCTGACGCCCATCCAGGGCACATATTTGGCATGGCTGGATTTTCGCCAATACGGCCACGACCCCGCCGAGCTAAACCGCCGAATAACCGACGATGCCCGGCTTTGGCTTAGTTCCGGCGAAAGCTTTGGCGCGGTCGGCGCGGGATTTCAGCGCATCAATATGGGCTGCCCGCAATCCACATTGCAGGAGTGCCTAACCCGCTTGGCAAAAGTCATTTAGCACTATATTTGCGCTGCAGCCGAATATCCTCGCCAATAAACCGCAGCAGGGTATATTCCCCAAAAATCCGGGAAACAACCCGGTCGCTGTATTGGTCCTCTAAATGGCGGGGATTTAGGTTTGTGGAAATAATCGTGCTTTTGCGGTTTAGCAGTCGAGTGTTTATAAACCCGAATAGCTCGGAGCTTGTTAAAATCGTGGCAAACTCCGTCCCCAAATCGTCGATTATCAGCAAATCCGCGCCGGTTATCATTTCCTGCATGGTGGTCGGCTCCATATCGTCATCCCGGTGAAACCGCATCTCCTCCACCATTTTGAAAATCTGGGCGGCGGTGACATAAAGAACGGTTTTGCCGCGATCCAAAAGCTCGCGGGCTATGCAATTGGAAATAAATGTCTTTCCCAGCCCTGTGCCGCCATGCAGCAAAAGATTAGTAAATTTTTTGTCAAAATTTTCCACAAAACTAAGGCAGGCCGACCAAATATAATTGATATTATCACGGGGGGATGTGCCGGCGGCGGGGTCGATTTCCTCGGAATAATAGGAAATATCGAATGCATCAAAATTTTCACGAGCAATCACTTGGCTCAGATTGCTCATTTCATAATATTTTGAAATCAGTCGCTGGGTTAGGCAGGTGCATTTCGCATTTTCGACAAAGCCGGAATCCTTGCAATTGGTGCATTTATACGTATCAGCAAAATAGCTATCGTCATAGCCATTTGCAAAAAGCAGGGTATTTTTTTCCGCTGTCAATAAATTAGTACGCGCCTCCATTGCCGAAATTTCGGCGTTTTCCTGCTTTAAAATCATTTTGGCAATATTCACCCGCAGAGCCGCCAGCTCGCCATCTATTTCACGAATTCGCGGCAGAGCATCGCAAACCCTCTCATACCGCGCCCGGCCTGCCACCGCCGCCTGTCGCCTCTCCTGCTCTATCTCGCGCAAAGCCGCCCGCAAAGCCGCTCCCTTCATAATCATTCCCCGCTTTCTTTCCAATTTTTCTGCCGCTCCATCTCCAGCCGCTCCAATTTATCATAATCCCATTCGCGCCCGTCAAAATTTTGAAATTTCGTTTTGCCTTTGCGCTTTTTTTCAGGCGCGCTGGTTTTCCTGAATTTATCATCCACAGTTTGATAAAAATCTTTCATCAATGCATTTGCTTTGTCAATATTGTCAATTTTTTCATTATGCCAATGCTCCAAAATCGTATCGGCGTATTTAAAAACGCTGGTGGCGGTATTTTCGATAGCCTTGGTACAAGCCAGTTTAATCATATCAATAGACATTTTCCATTTTGTCACCCATTTTTCCATAAAATCAATTTCAAAATCCACCGGCACTCGGCCTGAAATGCCAAAAGCCCGCATTATCTGGCGGTATTCATTATCAAAAAGGCGCGTGAAATCCGTGGCGGCCTCGGGGGTATCGATGCCCCTATCCGCCCAATCTATCGCCACGGTTTTGATATATGCCCGCCCGCGCTTATTTCGCCCTTTGCAAAAATCCAGCAAAACCTCGATAACATCAACACTCAAGCCCAAATCCTCATAAAAACCCAAATACATTTTGCGCTCGGTGTCTGTTAATAATTTGCCAAAAAATTCTTCCACCATATAAAACAACCGCCCAACCTCCGGGTCGTTTAGCAAAAAATGGGAAACATCATCGACGGAATAATTGGCTAGGTCGCGGGTTTTTGTTGGGGGAAGCGCGCTTGGCTTTTCATTCACAATCACAGGCGCGGCCTTTGGCGCGGGATTTAAAAACTCCAGCGAAATTTTACTATCATCAAAATCAATTATACGTACAAGCCCAGCATCCGCCCAGTATTCCCAGCATTTGCGGATTTTTGTTTTGGCGATTTCAAATTTATCCGCCATGGCAGATATTTCCAAATGCCCATCCCCCGCGCTATACCGCCGAATCGCATATACGTATAAAGCCGCATAAATAGGCTCGGCGGCGGGCATATAGTCGTCAATAAAAATATTTGGGATGGGGGTGGCTAAAATTAAATTGCTCAATTTAGTTTACTCCTTATAGTTTCGACAATAATATCAACATCCGCCAGCGCGCCGCGGCCATAATCGCCGCAGGCCAGCAGGGATTCCCGCGGCTCGATAAAACAAACCCCGCGGGCGGTGAGTTTGGCGATATTTTCACGAGTAGCCACGGCCTCATACATCGCCGTATTCATGGCGGGGGCGATAATCATGGGCTTTTGAAAGGCCATCGCCACGGTGGATAGCATATCATCCGCGATGCCGCCGGCGATTTTGCCGATAATATTGGCGGTGGCGGGGGCTATGCACAGCGCGGCCGCCCTTTGCGCCAGCGCGATATGCCCCACCCGGGGGCTAAATGGCTCAAACATATCCGTATGAACCCGGTTGCCGCTAAGGGTTTGCAGGGTTAGCGCGGTGATAAATTGCGCCCCGGCGGCGGTCAAAATGCAATGCACCCCCACGCCCCGGCGATTTAGGCGGGTGATGATATCGCCGGCCTTATAGGCGGCGATAGAGCCCGTGATTCCGAGGATAATTTCCGGTTTATCGCTCATAATGCCGCCCTCAGGGTATTTCGCAGCAAAATCGCGCGGGTCATTGGGCCCACGCCGCCGGGGACGGGGGTGATATGCGACGCGATAGGCTCGACCGCCGCAAAATCAACATCCCCGCAGATTTTGCCATTATCCATCCGATTGATTGCCACATCTATAACAACCGCGCCGGGCTTTACCATATCCGCCGTCACCAAATTGGCCTTGCCCACGGCGGCCACCAAAATATCGGCCTGGCGGGTAATCGCGCCCAAATCGGGGGTGCGGCTATGGCAAATGGTAACAGTGCCATGGCGGTGCAGCAGCAGCATGGCCATGGGTTTGCCCACAATATTCGACCGCCCAATAACCACGCAATGCTTCCCGGCCGGGTCAATTTCATAAAAATCCAATAGCTCCATCACCCCGGCGGGGGTACATGGCAAAAAATGGTAATTCCCAGTCATAATTCGTCCAACATTCATCAAATGAAATGCATCAACATCCTTTTCGGGCGCAATCGCCGCAATCACGGCATCCTCGCTATATCCCTTGGGCAGGGGCAGCTGGCACAAAATCCCATGAATATCCGCGCGCCCATTTAGCTCGCGAATCAAATCAAGCAAGCCAGCCTCGCCAGCATCCGCCGCCAGCGCAAATTCCTCGCTATAAATCCCACAAACGGCGCAATCCCGCTTTTTCGCCTCCACATAAATCCGCGACGCCGCATCATCCCCAACAATAATCACCGCCAACCCGGGCAAAACCCCTTCCGCGGCCACCTCCGCGGCAATCTCGCCCTTGATTTTCTTTGCCAAAGCATTTCCATCCATAATAATCGCCATAATCATCCTCCTTTTCCGCCATCAATGTTTATTGCAGATAATCAAGAAGTTCCTTGGGCTCATAAAAAGCTTTGTAAATTTCGTTGGCATCAAAATCTTTAACGAAATGTTTAATAAACCACAACGCTTGAAAAGGTGTCATTCCTGCTTGTCTTGCGCCATTCAATTCATCACTGCCGCCATCACCAACGAAAAAACAATCTTTTGCTTGTGCGCCCAAGAGAGAACAACAATGTTCGTAAATTTTTACATCAGGCTTTATCATGCCAACATCACAAGACAAAACTACAGCATCAAGATAACTGTGCAACCTGCAACCCCTTAATCCATATACTTCTTCGGGGGAACAATTGCTGATAAGCCCAATTTTATAACCTCTTTTCTTCAATTCCATCAGCATTTCAATTATTTTCGGTTCAATTTCGTTGAAGCACTGCCTTTTAGTCAGCTCACGTTTTCTTGCGGCTGCAAATATCAACCGACTTTCGCAGTCAACTCCGAGATTGTTCAAAATAGCTTCATACACTTGCTCCATTTTTGGATAATTACCAAGATACCTTTGTTTGCCCAATTTTTGCCATTCTTGACGGAATAATTGCAAATCCACGCCTAAATCTGCGGCAACTTCACTTTGCAAGTATTTTACTTTTTGCCACTCAGTTATAAGCGTTTCAAACAAATCGAAAACAACCGCTTTCATGCTATTAAATCCCCCTTGGTATCAATTTGGCATCGGTTGTTTTGGTGGGTGGTCGGATTTTAGGATGCCATACATTATGCAGTCGTGGTATGTGCCTTTTACGTTTACATATTGGCGGCGGAGGCCCTCGCGGGTCATGCCGGCTTTTTCCATTACGCGGCCGGAGGCGGGGTTTTGGGCGTAGTGGTCGGCCTCGATTCGGTTGGCGTCTAGTTTGTCGAAGCAAAAGGTGATTATTGTGCGCAGGGCTTCGGTCATATAGCCCTGCCCCCAGTAGGCGCGGTTTAGGACGTAGCCAAAGCTGATTTTGTCGTGGTTTGCGTCTACTCGCAGGTCGATACAACCTATGGCCTTGCCTTCCTCGGCCAGCTCTATGCAATATATGCCGGGGCGTGACAAATAATAGTCAAAAATGCTAGAGATGGCCTCTTCCTCAGTGGTGATGCCGCTCCACATCAGGGTTTTTAGCACCTCTGGGTCGCTGCCCCATTCTAAAAGGTCCGCTACATCCCCGCCGTCAAAAAGCCGCAAAATTAGCCGCTCTGATTCTAGGGTGGAATTTTTTATCAGGACTTCATTGTAATTTTTTATCATGCTATGCTCCTCCTAAGATTTTTGGTCTTTGAAAAGATTGCTATATAAGCCGTTTTTGCGCATTAGGGAATCGTGAGTGCCCATTTCGGCGATTTGGCCGTGGTTCATTACCACAATGCGGTCGGCGGTGGTGATGGCCGCCAGATTGTGGGTGGCGATTAGTATGGTGTGGTCGGGGCGCAGGCGGTTTATGGTGTCCATAATGTTTTGCTCGCTTTCGGAATCCAGCGCGGATGTGGCCTCGTCGAAAACCAGAATCGGCGCGCCTTTGACCAGCGCGCGGGCAATGGCGATGCGCTGTTTTTCGCCGCCGGATAGAGCCGCGCCCCGCTCGCCCGCATCCGCATCATAGCCAATCGCGGCGATAAAATCATGGGCATAGGCGCGGATGGCCGCCTGCTCGATATCATTTTGGCTGGCGGTATTTAGCGCGCCCAGGGCGATATTTTCTGCGATTGTCATATCAAAAAGCTTGTGGGATTGGTCGACATAGGCAAAGCGGGCGCGCCACATGGTCGGGCTGGCGGTGGCAAAATCCAGATTGCCCAAAGTCAGCCCCAAATCCGACCGCTCATACATGCCGATAATCGCCCGCAAAAGGGTCGATTTTCCGCTACCCGAGGGCCCCACAAACGCCACCATTTTATTTTTGCCAATATCCAGCCGAATATCGCGCAAAGCCAAAGTGCCATCCAAATACCGAAAATTCATATCGCGGACTTTTATGGAATAATCGCCATCCCAATGGCTGCCCAAAATATTTCGCTGGCGCGAGCCGCCGCCGGGCTTGTCCAAAATCTCGAAAACCCGCTTGCAGGCCGCCATAGGGGGCTGTAGCAGCGCCCAAAAAGTGCCGATTTGCGCAAACGCGCCGGATAGGCTGCTGGCCATGGGCAAAATCAGCAAAAGCATGGGCAAATCCAGCTCGCCGCGAGCCACCAGCCAGCCCCCCATGCCAAAAACCAGCAGCATAGTCAGCCAGCCCTCGATTGTGGTAAACATATTGCGAAACATATTTATCCAGGCGCCGCGCATGCCGATTTTTTGCATTTGGGCGACATGTTGGGTCAAATCCGCCTCGGCCTTTGCCTCGATTCCAAAAGCGCGAATCACAGCCGCTCCGGAAAAAATATTGCTCATGGATTTGATGCTATTGGCATTTTCTTCCAGCCGGCGGGTTTCCAGCCGCGCCATAACAGGGGCAAAGCCGATTTGTATTAGAAAAGCTAATGCGCCAATCGCCATAGCCCCCAAACCCAGCCGCCAATCGATAATCAAAACAGTTATGGCCGAAAGAATCGTTGTTAAAATCATGCCAAAGAAAAAAGCCATGGGCTGGCCAAAAACCTCCGCCGCCGTATCGGCATCGGTATTTATCGCGGCGATTCCCTCGCCGGAATGGGCGGCCTGCGAGGCCTCCAGACTATTATTTACAAATTTTTGAAAAAGCTGCCGCTTCATTTCGCGGGTCGCCAAAACCGCCCCCATTTCATGCATATAAACCCCGGGGGCAAGCAGCAAGCCAAAGCCGCCAAATGATGCAATCATCACAATCGCCGCAAACACAATACGCTCGGGGCTGGCCGCCAAAATCCCATCCAAAAGCAGGCGGCTAAAATTGCCATAAATCAGGGAAACGGCGAATTGCTGGGACACAAACAAAATCGTGCCAATGACAAATGTAAACATAAATGGGCGCATAAAGCCATACATCCGCCGCATATAGCGGAAATTTCGCTCTTTCTTCATTAGGCCGCCCCCCCATCAGTTTTTCTGATATTTTGCTGGCTGATGATGCGGCCGTTTTCCATTGTGATTATTTTATCGCAAAAAGCCACGGATTGGGGGCGGTGCGCCACCATAATGATGGTTTTGTCCTCGGCAGTTTTGTTAAAAGTCTGCAAAATAGCGGCCTCGGTGGCGGGGTCTAGGTTTGCGGTGGCTTCGTCGAAAAGGATAATGGGCGCGTTTGCGTAGAGCGCGCGGGCAAGGGCGATTCGCTGACGCTGGCCGCCGGATATATTTTCCGCCGCCTCGCTCAATTGGGCGCGAAACCCGCCCGACAAAGAATTCACAAAATCCAAAATCCCCGCATTGCGGCAGGCGGCCTCGAGCCGCGCCATTTGGGTATTGTCCAAATCCCCCCGCGCCCCGGCAATATTTTCGCCAATGCTTTCAGGCAGCAAATATGAATCCTGCGGCACATAGGCAAAAGTGGCGCGGATAGCGGATTTGGCGAGCCTATCGGTAGGGGTATTATTGATACGTATAACTCCGGACTGGCTGGGATATAGACCGAGCAATAGCTTTAGCAGGGTAGATTTGCCGCTACCGCTGCCGCCGATAATCGCCACCCGCTCGCCCTTCGCAATAGAAAAACTAATATTATCCAAAACCAATTCGTCATTTTGATAACTAAAACTAACCCCATCAAATTCAACGGCTAAATTGCTATTTGGCAGGGTTTGTTGGCCTTTATGTAAATCCTCATGGGCATCTAGCAAAAATTCATTTGCCCGCGCGGCCATGGCCTGATTTGTGCGTATTTCCCCCAGCCGCTGGCTCAACATCAGCAGCCAGTCGCTTGCAGTACTCGCGACGGCGGTATATGCGATAAAAATCGCCAAAGTCATTTCGCCATCAATCACCGCAAAGCCGGATATTAGACTAATGAATATCAGCGGGCTCAATGTCAGCAGCATCCCCGCCAAAACCATAGTTAGCATGGATTTGATAAATTTGCGGGTGGCGGCGACAAATTTGTCGTATGCCCCCAAATAGCGTTCCTCCATGATTTCATCCAGCGAAAATGCGATTATTGTTGATGAATTTTGCAAAGAATCATTTACAATTGCGTTAAAATTTGCGCGCTCTTGGGACATTGCCATTTGGTGCTTTTGGATAGGGCCGGATATTAGGATATTTAATATGATTAGCACAGGGAAAAAGGCTAGAAAAAACAGCGTAAAACGAATATTCACAAAAAACATATAGCCCAAAATGGCGAAAAGACTGGCAAAATCGGCGAGGATGGCGGGCATATTCCAACTGGTAAAAGTAAACGCGCCGGTGAGGTCGGTGGAAAAAATTGACAGCCGCTCGCCGGAATTCCCCTCCTCGATTTTGCTAAATGGCAGGCGCAAAAAATGCCGCGCAAAATTCACACGAAACCGAAAGGCGGTATTTGCGCCATATATCCCCAAAATCAGCGTCGATATGGCCGAGGATATCAGCCGCACCCCCATAATAATCGTTAGCAAAATAACAAGGCCGACCAGCGCATCCAAATCCAGCTCCACAGCGGCCTCGCCCATTTCGCCGGTGATATGGGTCATCACCACAATCGCCGCCGACATCACCGCCGCCAGCAAAAAATAAATCAAAATAAATCGGCGATAGGGCTGATTATGCCGATTAACAGTTTCAAAAAAAGTTTTGATACCAATTCCCCCAATATGTTTATTCCTAATTATACCCCTAAAAACCCTTTTCGTCAACATAATTTTCGCTCAATCAGAATAATTCAAATGGTTTTTGCGAAACATAATCGCGAAAGGGGTTTTTGGGATGAAATGGCTAATTGGTGCGATTTGTGGCTTGTTTAATGGGCTTTTGGGGGCGGGCGGCGGCGCGGTTGCCGTTGTGGCATTAGAGCGCGGGCTGAAAATCCCAGACCGCCGCGCCCATGCTACCGCCATCGGGATTATGCTCCCATTATCTGTAATCAGTGCCATTATTTACCTGATGCGCGGCGAGGATATCCCCATTTGGCCGCTGGTTTGGATAACGGCGGGGGGTGCTTTCGGCGGGCTAATCGGCGCGAGGATTTTGGGAAAAATTTCCATACCCTGGCTAAATCGGATTTTTGGCGGCATTATGCTGGTGGCGGCCTTTAGGATGGTGTTTTAAATGTGGCAATGGGTGATTTATGCGGGGCTGGGGCTGGTTGTGGGGATTTTGAGCGGCATGGGGATTGGCGGCGGCGCGATTTTGATTCCCGCGCTCACCATGTTTTTCGGCATTAGCCAGCATGGCGCGCAAAATATAAATCTGCTCTATTTTATCCCAACCGCCGCAATCGCGCTGATAGCGCATATCCGCGCCCGGCGCGTTGAAACAAAAATCCTATGGAAAATTTTGCTACCGGGCATTGGGCTGGCGGTGATAGGCGCGATAATCGCCCTGCGGCTGGATGCCCAGGTTTTGCGCCGGATTTTTGGCTGGTTTTTAATGATAATGGGAATAGCCGAAATGAAGAAAGGATGGAAGAAAATGGATTATTTGGAAGACAATGAGAATAATGAAAAGACTGATTTTGTTGAAATCAAAGAAAAATTTATAGCCGCCGATACGGATGGCAAAGTGGATTTATACGTAGAAGCCCGCGGTCTAAGCCAGTTGCAATACCGCGAGCTATTAAATCTTTTCCCAATCAAAGAGTTGTACAAATTGGAGGAAGCTCTAGCGTGATAAATTTTTATCAACCCAGCCCTCTTTATTGGTTTGGCGGCATCGAGCTATGGCCAGCGCGCCCTCGGGCACATTGCTGGTAATGGTCGAACCGGCGGCGATATAGGTATTTTCGGCAATGGCAACCGGCGCGACTAGATTTGCATTGCAGCCCACAAACGCGCCATCGCCCACGATGGTGAGGTGTTTGCATTTGCCATCAAAATTCACGGTAATCACGCCGCAGCCGATATTCACATCCTCGCCAATATTAGAATCCCCTATATAGCTAAGGTGGCTGGCCTTGCTCCGATTGCCGAAAGAGGTGTTTTTAATCTCGACAAAATTGCCGATTTTGCAGCTTTCGCCGATATCCGCGCCGGGGCGCAAATAGGCAAAGGGGCCGATTGTGGTATTTTTGCCAATCCGGGCATTTTGGGCGACGCTATGCCAAATATGCGCCCCGTCATCCACGATTGAATCGATTAAATGGGTATTTGGCCCGATTGTGCAATTTTCGCCAATCACACACGCCCCCTCAATCATAGTCCCCATATGGATTATCGTCCCCGCGCCGATTTTGGCCTCCGGGCTAATCGATACATTATTCACAAAATCACCTCATTTACATTTTTTGGCAAATATGGCAAATATAGGTAGAGGTGCTGCCGGTTTTAATAATCGCGATTTTTTCGCCGCATGTAGGGCAGGGTTGATTTTCCTTATATCCCACCAAAAAATCGCCCATATCATAGCCGCCGGGCTGGCCGAAAAAATCTTTTTCAAAAGACAAACTTCCTTTGTCATAAGAAAGTTTTAGCACATCAATAATCGCGGCATATGTCCGCTCGATATCAGATTTACTCATATCAGAAATTTTCTTCTGCGGATGCTGACCCGCCCGAAACAAAATATCATGCATATAGGCATTCCCGATGCCGCCCACATTTCGCTGATTCATTAAAAAGGCCTTTATTTGGGTCTTTTTGCCTTTTAACAAATTGACGAAATAATCGAGGGTGAAATTTTTATCAAATGGGTCTATGGCGATATCTTTGGTGCTTGGTTCATCTGCCAAAAGATTATCAGGAATTAGCAAAAATTTGCCAAACCACCAAAAGCGTATGGTATAGCCGGTATTATCGGCAAAATTTACCTGCACCTGAAATTTTTCCGGCAAAATCTCGGGGTCGTCAAAAAACAAAATATCCGCCCCCATGCCAAAAGATAGCAATATATTTTCTCCATTATCCAAAGAGGTAAAAATCCATTTGCCTTTGTGAAAAATATCTTTAACAACCCCGCCGGATGTCCGCGCATCAAATTCGGCGACGGAAATATTGGTACATTTTTCCTGCAAAATATTAATTTTGCTAATTTTTTTGCCTTGCAAAGTATTTTTCATTTGCCCGGCAAATTTGGTAATTTCTGGTAATTCTGCCATATAATCCCCCTAGTTTAGCTTTTGCGCAAAATACCCCGGCAAATCCGCTATGGCTATACGCTCCTGCTCCATGGAATCCCTCTCGCGAATAGTCACCGCGCCGTCGTTTTCCGTTTCAAAATCGATGGTAATGCAAAAGGGAGTGCCGATTTCGTCCTGGCGGCGGTAGCGTTTGCCAATAGACCCGGTTTCATCAAAATCGCATGCGAAATTTTTGGCGAGGTTGTTATAAATTTCACGCGCCGGCTCGGAAAGTTTTTTAGAGAGGGGCAAAATCGCGGCCTTTATGGGCGCAATCGCCGGATGCAGCCGCAAAACCACGCGCACATCCCCCTCGCCAACCTCCTCCTCATCATATGCCTCGCACAAAAGCACCAACATAGTCCGCTCGACGCCCAAAGACGGCTCTATCACATATGGCAGGTATTTTTCGCCGCCCTCGGGGCGATATGTCATATCCTCTTTGGAATGCTCCTGATGGCGACCCAAATCATAATCCGTGCGGTTTGCAATGCCCCAAAATTCGCCCCATCCAAAGGGGAACGTAAATTCGATATCAACGGTGGCTTTTGAATAATGGGCGCGTTCCTCGGCGCTTTGCTCGCGAAAACGCAGATTTTCGGCGGCTATGCCCAGCCCCAAAAGCCAATCCATGCAAAATTTATTCCAATATTCAAACCATTTATCATCCTCGCCCGGCTCGCAAAAAAATTCCAACTCCATTTGCTCAAACTCGCGGGTGCGGTAAATAAAATTCCCGGGGGTTATTTCATTGCGAAAAGATTTGCCTATTTGGCAAATCCCAAATGGGATTTTTTTGCGTGTGGTGCGAGCTATATTTTTAAAATTTGCAAAAATACCCTGGGCGGTTTCCGGGCGCAAATAGGCCGTGCTGGCGGATTCTTCCGTAACACCCAAAAAGGTTTTTAGCATCAAATTAAATTCTCTAATATCGGTAAAATTATGTTTTTTGCAGGTGGGGCAGGGGATTTTTTTCTCGGCAATAAAATCCTGCATTTGCTGGCGACTCCAGCCATCGACGGGCTCTTTTAGTTCGTCGCCCAAAAAATCCTCGATTAGTTTATCCGCGCGAAACCGCTCTTTGCATTCTTTGCAATCCATCAGCGGGTCGGAAAATCCGCCGACATGCCCGGATGCCTCCCAAACCCGCGGATTCATGATAATAGCCGCATCCAGCCCCACATTTAGCGGGCATTCCCGCACAAATTTCTGCCACCATGCCGCCTTTACATTATTTTTCATCTCGACCCCTAGCGAGCCATAATCCCAGCTATTAGCCAGGCCGCCGTATATTTCCGACCCCGGAAAAATAAATCCCCTATTTTTACAAAGCGCGACAATCTTTTCCATGGTTTTTATCATAAAAGTTTACCTCCAAATTATCCCTAGAGCCTGTTTGAAATTATTCAAACAGGCTCTAGTTTGCAACATTTTGTTAATCCTCTAGGGAAGTTTGTAAAATTTCTAACAAATCTTCGATTTTCTTTGCAATTATCTTTTGCTCGTCAGGAGTGCCAACGCCTGCTGTGGATTCTTTTATGTCTTTTACATCGCGAATCACAAATTTAATGTGTGTTTTAAATTGATTATCGGTCATTCCCATAGAAACACCTCCGAATTAAAATTTCACAAGGCTATCGATATTCACAGGCAGGCCGCTGGCGATGGATTTATTCGCCGCAACGCCTGTCAAAATAGACATTGCGCCATCCACATGGCTTGCGGCGCGATTCCATGGGTCATGCTCCGGCACGCCGAAAATATCGTTTAGCAGCACAGGGTCGCCGCCGCCATGGCCGCCTGTTTTCCATTCGATTTCCACCTCATATGGCTCGTCAAACATCGGATGCACCGTCATAGAGCGATATGCCAGCGCGCCCTCTTTTGCTTTATCGCCACCCGCATTGATATATGGCTGCTCAACAACCTTAACCTCAATACGCCCTTTAGAGCCGTTTAGCGCGACCGTATAGCCCTCCCATGGCAAAAATGCATTTAGCGAATAGGTCAAAACACAGCCTTTGTTATATTTTACCAAAACGCCCATAGAATCCTCTATGGAAATATCATCAGAAAACACAGAGCGGTCGCGGATATATCCCGAATCAGCTTCCGCTAATAGATAGATATTTTTCAATTCCTCATTTGATTCCAAATCAATGGCAAATGGGCAGTTTTTCGCCGCATCAGAGCCATGCGCCCGATAATAAAAATCGGTAACGCCGCGCCGCTCGGCATTATTCATCCCATAAAAACGCAAATCGCCAAAGGCAAAAACGGTTTTCGGCGCATCATCAATCCAGAAATTTACCAAATCGAAATGGTGGGTGGATTTATGCACCAAAAGCCCGCCGGAATTGTATTTATTCCGGTGCCAGCGGCGGAAATAATCAGCCCCATGCTTGGTATTTAGCAGCCATTCAAAATGGATGGAAATAACCTCGCCAATAGTATCATTGGCAATCAATTCACGAAGTTTTGTATTATGCGGCGAATAGCGATAATTAAATGTCACACGCAGGCTACGCCCGGTGCGTTTTTGGCAATCAATTATGGCCTGCGCCTTTTCCTCATCAATAGTCATGGGCTTTTCGGTAATAACATCATATCCCTTTTCCATAGCCCAAATAATATAATCATGATGAGTGCGGTCAACACTGGTGACAATAACAAAATCGGGCTTTAAATCATCCAGCATTTGGTCAAATTTTGTATAATGATAGGTAGGCACGGCCGCCGCCCCATGGCGGGTTTGCAAAATTTTATTCGCATAATCCATCCTGATTTGAGACAAATCGCAAAATCCCACCATCTCCGAAGTTTCCGCATAAGTGCCCGCTACAGCCTCATAAAAAAACCGCGCGCGCCCCCCCAAGCCCACCTGCACATATCTCTTTTTGCTCATAAAACCACTCCCAAAATTATTTTTACGGGTTGACAACCCCATACTATTATGCTATACTAATTTTGGCATTTTGTCAACCATTTTTATTACAGGGCACCCCTAGCTCAGGGGATAGAGCGTTCGCCTCCGGAGCGAAAAGTCGCAGGTTCGAATCCTGCGGGGTGCATAGAAAAAACCCCCGATTTGCGGGGCTTTTTCTATTAGACGACAGGAGGGGTTTTGATGGATGCAAATGAAATGCGCAAAGAGCATGAACGGCTGGAGGCGGTTTTGGCGCGGGTTTGCGAGCGGTTAGCGGAAACTAACCGCGGGCTGGCGCGGCATAAAGGGGCTGTGGTGGCCGCGCGGCGCGAAATGGGCGAAAATACGGCGAAAATAATTCGGGATTTTGATGATGTGGTGGCTTTGGCCAGCTATGAAAGCCATGTGCGGCAGGCGGAGGGGGGCTATGCGGCTATGGCGCGGGAGCGCGACCTTTTGCAAAAACTGGCAGATGTGCCATATTTTGGCAGAGTGGATTTTGCCGAGGATGGTCTTTCGATGGAAGAAATTTACATCGGAATAGGCAGTTTTTATGACCCAAAGACATATCAGGTTTTTGTGTACGACTGGCGCAGCCCCATTGCTTCGCTGTTTTATGAGCATGATGTTGGGCCGGCGAAATATCTTTGCCCGGATGGGGAAATCGCTGGCGAGGTGGGGCTAAAGCGGCAGTATAAAATCGCGGCGGGGCGCATGGAATACATGTTTGATGCGGATGCCACGATAAATGACGAGATTTTGGCGCGCACCCTGGCCGCCGCCGCGGATGGGCGGCTAAAGGTGATTATCAACAGCATCCAGCGCGAGCAAAACGCGATTATTCGCAATATTGACGGCAAAAATTTGATTGTTTTTGGGCCGGCGGGCAGCGGTAAAACCTCGGTCGGACTGCATCGGCTGGCGTATTTGCTATATCACCGCCGCGAATCCCTTTCGCCAAAAAATGTTTTGGTAATTTCTAGCAATTATGTATTTAGTTCCTATATTTCCCATATTTTACCTGATTTGGGAGAAGATGAGATTCCACAAATTATTTTTTCTGACATTCTAAAAGAATTTTTGCCACGAAATTTTGCCGCCGGGGATTTTTATGCGCAGGCAGAGCGACTGCTCGCGGGTGGCGATATTTCGCAAATGGCGGCGATTTGCTCCGCTGAATTTTTGACGCATATGGAAAAGTTTTTCGCAGATTTTCGTTTTGCGGCAACAGATGTGGTTTACGAAGATGAAACCATTATCACAAAAGCCGAGCTGGAGCAGGATTTAAATGAAAATTACGCCCATCTGCCTTTTAAAAGTCGGCTATCAAGGCTTTTTGAAATTGTGCGAGGGAGGATTGACGATTATTTTGCAATCAACGAAAACGCGATAAAATCAAGCATCCGCAAGCGCAATGCCGCCGCTTTTCGCGAGGCGGGCGATGATGTGCCGGCGGATTTTCATAGCGAGCTGGCGCGCGCCAAAAAAGAGGGGCAAAGGGCATTGCGGCGCGGCCTTGGCGCGATTGGCGTGTATAAACGGATTTTGCGTGGGTTTCACAAAGAGATTTATTCGGAGCGGCTGGGGCATATCGACGAGAAACGCCTATATTTCGAGGATTTGCTGGCCATCGCCTGCATAAAAATCCATATGGGCGAGGCGGCTTTTGCCGGGCATATCCGCCATGTTCTTGTCGACGAAGCCCAGGATTTCAACATTTTGCAGCATTATATCCTGCGGCATATGTTTCCCCAAAGCCGCTTCACCCTTTTAGGCGACATAAACCAGGGGCTATTTCCCGCTCTGCGCCCGGATTCCGCCGCCCTTGCGGCGATTTATGGCGCGGCGCAAACCGAGGAAATGCGCCTAACGCGCAGCTATCGCTCCACAATCCCCATAAACCGCTTGGCGGCGCGGTTTATCGATGATTCCCCCGACTATTTCGCCCGAGATGGCGAACCGCCGCTATTAGTAATTGACACCGATTTCACAAATGCCGCCGCCGATTTGCTAAAATCCCAAATTTTTCCAAATGCCAAAACAATCTGCCTTTTAACAAAAACCGCCGCCAAAGCGCGGGAATGCTACAATGCCCTAAAATCCAGCCTTCCCATCAAAATTATCGAAAACGAGGATGCCGACCTGACGGCCGGAATTTGGGTCGCCCCCGCCATGCTGGCAAAGGGTTTGGAGTTTGATGCGGTGATTTTTTCCGACCACGAAAAAACAGCGGATTCGCAAACCGACCGCCTGTTGACATACCTGCTATGCACCCGCGCCCTGCACAATCTGGCGATTATCGCCCCGCCGGAAAATGCGCAAAAGTGGCGCGATATGATTATCTAATATCTACATTCGATTTTCTGTTTGGCAAAAAATTCCAGCCAATTAGCATCCGGGCGGGAATCAGTTATAATGGCATCAATTTCGGCAAAATCCGCGATTTTTGATAGGGCGGTTTTGCCGAATTTGCTTTGGTCGGTGGCCAGAATTTTCGTTTTCGCCGCGGCCAGCATGGCGCGTTTTATCGCGGAAAAATCATCCCGGCTATCAAAAATCCCCTGGTCAATGCTCAAGGCTTTGCAGGAAAAAATTGCCAAATCCACGCAATAGCCGGCCAAATCCCGCGCGACCCGCTCGCCAATCATTGCCACATAATCGCCAATCAGCCGCCCCCCGGCCACATAAATCGTCCAATCCCGCATATCCGCCAGCTCCATAGCCACATCGACCGAATTGGTAATAATTGTCAAATCATTTTTGTTTTTCAGCGCGCGAGCCACAAAAACCGCCGTGGTGCTGGCATCGAGCATAATGCTATTTCCATCATTTACCATTTCGGCAACCAGCCCGGCAATCCGCTGTTTTTCGTTAAAATTATGGCTTTTCCGCTGGGCAAAGGGCAGCTCGCTTCCCGCCTCATTCAAAACCGCGCCGCCATGGCTTTTTATCGCGATTCCATCCCGGCAAATCCGCTCTAAATCCCGCCGAATAGTTTCGCCGGAAACGCGAAAATTATCGGCCAGCTGGCTAACCACAACCGCCTTCTCCCGCTTTAAAATATCTATGATAATTTTTTGACGCTCCGTAGCTAGCATAGTTTCACCTACATTAAAAATTTTGATAATTTTTTATCGGGATTGGCAATTATTGCGGAATCCAGATGCATCCCGGATTTGGCCGCCTCTGCGGCGGCGCGGTCGATTGCGGCGGTGATGGCGGCGATTTCCCCGGTCATTGTGGCATAGGATTTGCCGCACATCCCTTTCGCCAGGCGGATTTCGATTAAATCCACAATGGCGGTTTTTGCGGCGGCATCTGCGGCGAAAATCATGGTGGCGGCATCAAATGTTTCAAACACGCCCAGCGCGCGGATTTGCTCGATTTTCGCCGTGCCATAAAACGCACCCAGCAGCCCCTCATGAGGATTGCCCAAAATATGCGCCGAAATCATCCGCGAGCCATGCAGCCCCCGCGCCGCCTCGACCGCCGCCGAAACCGCGCTCAAAAGCCCGGCGATAACAATCAGATATTTCCCGGGGCATACCGCCTGAGCCTCCAAAATATCGATTTCCGCGGTCTTTGCCATGGTATCCGCCGCCGAAATCCCTGCCGAAACTGTAACAAACTCGGCAATCGCGATTGCCATTTTCATGCTAATCCCCCTCGCCCTCGTATTTATCCAAATCCAAACGCTCTTTCAGCCGCGCCATAGCTACCTTTCGCTCCTCTCGCCCATGCCATACGGGGGCGGCGGGAATGGGGGCGGGCTTTATTCCGCCCTCTGCCAGCGCGGATTTAAACGTACCAATAAGGCGGCGGGGCGAAAGGCTTTGCGGGCAGGCCACCGTTTCGCAAATGCCGCATTGGCTGCAATACAAAGCCCCGGCAAACGCGCTGGATTGCGGCGCGGCGACCGTCACGGCCAGCATTATCCGATGCGGCGAAATCGGCCAGCCCAGCAGCCGCCGCGGGCAAAGAGATGTGCATGTGGCGCATTGGCAGCAGGCCGAGGCGGCGCGGCTTTGCAGCACCGTGCGGGTCGCCATTCGATTTCGCACCAAAATATGGTCATCCGGCAAAACAATTACGCCCTTTGTAGTTTTTGTAACAATATCGCCGGGGGCGACCAGCCGCCCCATCATAGGCCCGCCGGAAATAATGGCGGGATTATCGATTTTAATCTCGGCGGCCACGGCAATAGCCGCAATCGGTGTGCCCAAATCCACGCAAATAGTGGCAGATTTTTCCACCTCGCCCGCCACAGTCAGCCATTTTTTGGTAACAGCCGCGCCGCTATCGAGCGCATGGTAAATATTGTAAACCGTTTCAGTATTTAAAACAATACAGCCCGCCTCAATAGGCAAGCCCCCCGGCGGCACAATAACCCCCGCGGCCTCATAAACCAGCTGAATCTCGTCCCCAGCAGGATAAAAATCCCCCAGCAAATGAATGGAAATATTGTAAAAATTTTCCAACTGCGCCTCCACCGCCGAAATCGCCGCGCCATAGCTCTCCTTCACCGCGACAATCCCCCGCGCGCCCAGCACCCGCGCCACTTTATCCAGCCCCGCCAAAATCTCCCCAGCAAAATTCGCCAACAAAAATTTATCCACACCCAGCAAAGGCTCGCATTCCGCGCAATTCAAAATAACTACATCCGCGCGCGCATCCAGTTTCAAATGAGTAGGAAACCCGCCGCCCCCAGCTCCAACAATCCCCGCGCCCTCTATGATTTTTTTTAATTCGTCTAATTGCATACCAACCAACTCCTAGGATTTGTAAGGCGTTTAACACGAGCTGCGAAGGGTAAAATTCTCAATTTCAAAGCCGCCCATTCCGTCAGCAACATGCTTGTATATTTTTTCCGCTAAAGCAAACAACTCCGCAGCCTCTGCAAGTTCAAAAGACTGCTTTATCAGGCCGGCAAACACTTGGTCTTTGTGCGGCGGCAAGCCATAGCGATTGAAATATCCGTCATCGGATAACCATTTGTATAATTTTGAATAACTTGGCGCAGGCGAACAAATATAGCGCGAGTACAGCTCAAACGCCTGCTGGATATAGCGATGAAACAGCATATTGAAATCGGGCGTTTGTTCATGGTGTGCCCTTCGCAACTCGTCAAAATTATCCCAATGAAAATAAAGCCCCATTTGGATATTAAATGCACTCATTTTTGCGAATCCATTTTCCAAAATCCGTTCGCAATAAGCCCTCGCATCATCCGCCGCATTGTTTTTGTCATAAATAACAATGCCGCCCATAATCATATTTATATCGCACAGGCCAATATCGGCCATATCGTCTTCGATATATTTTTTAATCTGGCGCATCGGGTTAGCGAAATACTCGACGATAAAACCATCAACACGCCTATTGCCGCGCTCGCGATAATCAACAGCATCATCCAAAATAATAAACAGGTCTATATCAGAAAACTCATCGGCATTCCCAAAGGCATAGCTACCAGATAGAAAGGCGGCCACAATATCGTTTTTAAAATCACACGAATCAATAAAATCCCTCGCCGCCATTTCCCATTTTTCCATTAAAACACCCCCGAGGTTGCTATGCATCATTGCTCAATATTTTTTCCAGTTGCCGAAGCAACAATGGTGTGTGGTCTACAGCTGCTTCAAACACAAGCGTCATGTCAATATCACCATATGAATGAAACACGCGATTCCGGATGCTGATTATTGCACTCCAAAGCAAATCAGGATGCGATTCCCTGACATCATCGCTTGTCGCATTGGCGTTTTCGCCAACTTGGCCTATCGCATACAACACCATATCTTGTAAATCCTCGTCTGCAAGAAATGTATCTATTGTCATGTTGGAAACGCGCCGCTGTATGCGCCTTGAAAACTCAAGCATCCTGCGCAAATAAGCGCGGTCTTTATCGGTCATAAATAACAACCCCTTCCTGCGCTATAGTGTCATGCATTTGGGAGTTTGGAGCTATCTCGCGCATTTCAAATATATCTGCCTCAATAGGCAATGCCTGCGCCATTTTTGATGACAGCGCGAAAAAATCAATGCCCCTCAGCTGTCCGTTGCTGTCTATAACCAAGTCAATATCGCTATTAGCAGTGTTTGTCCCCTTTGCATAAGAGCCAAACAAAATAATGCGCCTAACTGGGCTTGAATCAATTATGGGGGCTATTATTCGCACAACATCATCTATCGTGACCATGCAATCACCTCGTTCCATGAAATATTACGCCTTATTACTAACCGCAATAATATTGCGGGATATGCAAAGCAGGTTTGGGTCGGATTCTGTTCGCTCTACTGCCCAGAGCAGTTCTTTTGCGAAAGTGTCATCATCGGGGATTTGGTTGTTTGTTAAAGCATTGGCAATACCCTCGACAGCGATTAGGCGGATATTTTCAAAATTGGCCGCCGCTAATTCGTCTGCGATTTCATCGGTTGTGTGGAAATAAAAATTGGCCTTTGGATGCACGCCCGAGCGCAAAGAATTCTCTATATAATCCCGGGGGTAATCATCAAAAGAGCGGTATTTCAGGGTGGCAATTAGCTGGGTATAGCGACTAATGATGGTGCAAACCAATGCCCCGCCCGGCTTTAGCACCCGATGCGCCTCGCGAAGGCAATCCAGACGCGCCTCGCGGCTATGCAAATGATACATCGCCCCCATTAGCAGCACCATATCCATGCTATTATCGGCATATGGCAAAACGCGGGCATCGGCGCAAATATAAGACTCCAGCCGAATACCGCTCTCCTCGCCCGCAATCCGCGCGGCCTCAATATGATTCTCCATCAAATCCAAAAGATGCACCCTATGCCCCATTTTTGCCAGCCAAAAAGAATACGCCCCCGTCGCGCCGCAAATATCAGCAATCTCCATAGGCTCATCCCGCAACTGCCGCGCAATAATACGGCGCGAGCGATAATGCTCCAAACTCTCGCCGCCCTCGCGCAGCCTCTCATCATAATCATTCTGATAAAATTTTTTCACATTGCTATTGTCTTCCAAAAAATCAATCCCTTTATAAATTGGCGATAATTTAAAATATCGTTTGTGGACATCGGGCGGCCAATGGCCGCCCCTACGGGTTAATACGTGCCTTCGTCGATAATGCCGACGATTGCGGCGTCTATGGGGGCGGTGGGGGCGTTTGCGGCTAGGCGGGCGGCAGAGCCGCGTACTACTAGGACGCGCTCGCCTATGCCTGCGCCGATGTTGTCTATGGCGACAAAGCCCTCGCCGATTAGTTTGCCCTCGGCGGGGCGGACTACCATAAATTTGCAGCCGGATAGCTGCTCGTTTTTGCGGGTGGAAATAATGCTGCCGATTACTTCGCAAACAATCATGGGCGTACCCCCCTAATAATTTGTCCGATGTCGCCGGTTTTGATTCCGGCGGCATTTGCCTCGTCTGTGTCTATATGCATTTCGGTTGTGAAAGATTTGTCTATACGGATTTTTACGTTGTCAAAAATAAGTCCGCGGTCGCCATTTGTGCGAACGCTGACCATATCGCCATCCGCCGCCCCGGCGGTTATTGCATCCTCCGGCGACATATGGATATGGCGGCGCGCGATAATGCAGCCCCGGGGCAGATGAATCGCCCCCGCTGGCCCGATAACGGAAATGGGGGCGGCATCCGCCAAATCGCCGCTATCTCGCGCGGGGGCGGCGATTCCCAGCTTGACCGCATCGGTGGCAGAAATTTCCAGCTGGCTCGCCCCGCGCAGGGGGCCCAGCACCCGCACATTCTCGATTGTCCGCATTTTTTGGCTGACTATTGTGACAGTCTGCTCAGCGGCAAATTGGCCGCCCATTAGCTCAACGCGGCGCGTCAGCTCGCTATTTGCGCCAAAAAGAACATCCATATCCCCCCGGCATAAATGGATATGCCGGGCGGATACGCCGATTTTCACATTAAAACCCTCGTTTTGGCCGATTGCCGCTACAATAGAGCGCACCAGCCGCTCGATATCAGCCATATTATTTCACCTTTGGCAAAATGCCCTCTACATCCCCATGGGGGCGCGGGATAACATGGCAAGCGATAACCTCGCCCAAACGCCCAGCGACATTTGCGCCGCTTTCCACGGCGGATTTCACAGCACCCACATCGCCGCGCACCATCACAGTCACCAAACCGCTGCCAATGCGCTCTGTGCCCACCAGGCTCACATTTGCCGCCTTGCACATAGCATCCGCCGCCTCAATAGCGGCCACCAATCCGCGTGTTTCAATCATTCCCAAAGCTTCTTGATTCATTTTCTTTTCCTCCTTAATTGGATTTGGATTTTTTGTTTCAGCCATCTTTGTCAACTCCTAATCAATCGTAATACCTCCGGGTGGGGGTTTGGCAAAATTCCCCATGATACCGGCGGGGAAATTTCGCTATTTCGCGCCGCATCTATAGCGGCATTTACCGCGGCCACATCGCCGCAAATTATCATTGTCACCAGTCGCCCGCCCCATTTTTGCTCGCGGGAAACAAACTGCACTCCGGCAGTTTTGCACATAATATCCAGCGCGGCAATGGCGGCTGATGCGCCCGATATTTCAACAAATCCATAGGCTTTAGCCATATCTCTCACCTAAATCTTTGGCAGAATTTTTTCAACATCCGCATGGGGGCGCGGAATCACATGCACAGCCACAAGCTCGCCTAGGCGGCTGGCAGTAGCCGCGCCCGCCTCCACGGCGGCTTTTACAGCCCCTACATCCCCCCGCACCATCACCGTCACCAAACCAGAGCCGATTTTTTCCGTCCCGGTCAAAACCACCTCGGCGGCTTTGGTCATAGCATCCGCCGCCTCAATAGCCGCAGTCAACCCGCGTGTTTCAATCATTCCCAATGCTTCTTTTGCCATAATATTTCCTCCTCGTTAAATAATTATCGTTTATTGTCGAATCCACTTAGTTTTAGCATTTTTGCCGCGCAATTTGTTGGAGCGGGGATAATATGCCGGGTGGTCATGCCGCTATGGTTTTGCGCCGTGAATTGCGCCGCATCCATGGCCGCCTCCACATCCGCCACGCTCCCGCGAAATTTCACCGTCACCAGCAAAGGCACGGGCAAAGTCGGGTCCATGGGGCGATTGCGGTCAAAATCCTCCAGCCGCACATTTGCCGCCTTGCATCCCGCATCCGCCGCCAAAAAAGCGCAGGCCAGCCCATAAACCTCAATCAAACCCACCGCATCATTCATTTGCATCACCCCTCATTGATAATAGCCAGTTTTATGCCCTTCATCGCCAAATTATCCCGCAGAGCCTGGTCGATTTTATCCAGGGGATATGTGTGGGTAATCAGGGTTTCCAGGGGCAAACCCAGCTGTTTCGCGCTTTTTAGAAAATCAAATGTGGTGGCATAATCCCGCAAAGTATATACCCACGAACCAACAATTGTGATTTCTTTTTGACAAATATCAAAATGGGGATTGATGCTGGCATTGCCGCCATCCACGAAAAAGCCCAGCTCGCAAAGGCCACCGCCGCGGCGAATAAATTGGTAAATATTGGCATGCGCCGCCGGAGCACCGGTGCATTGAAAAGCAAAATCAGCCAAATGCCCGCCTAGCGCGGATTTCAGCCCATCCGCCAGCGCGGCGGTATTAGCAAAATCCTTGAAATTGACGGTGGCGGACGCGCCCATTTTTTTGGCAAAATCCAGCCGCATATTTTCGCCATCAATCGCCACTATATTTTGCACGCCCATAGTGCGCAAAACCGCGATACAAAGCAATCCGATAGGCCCGCAGCCCTGCACAGCCACCCGGGAATTAAACCGCAAAATCCCGGTAGTTTTCGCCCGCTCAACGGCATGAATCAAAACCGCCGCCGGCTCGACCAAAAGCCGCTCCTTTAGCCCCAAATCGCTAACATTAAACACCGCCGACCCGCCGCGAATCAAAATATAATCCGCAAACCATCCATTAAAATGAATATCATCATCGGCCAAAAGCCCATAAACACTGGCCGCGCCGAGGTTTTGGCGATTCAAATCATACATGGTAATATCCGGGTCGTCCGCCAAAGTCATCGAAGTAACGACCTTATCGCCAATGGCCAACGGCTTCCCGGCACAATCAGCCCTGACATTTTTCCCCATAGCCACAATCTCGCCGCTGCCCTCATGCCCCAGCACCAGCGGAATCAAGCCAAACGGGTCGCTTTTAAACTCATGAGCATCCGTACCGCAAACCCCGCAGCCCTCAACCCGCACCAAAATATCCTCATCCCCAATAGGCGGAATAGGATATTCCTTAATCTCAAACCGCTCCAGCCCAGTCAGCATAGCCACCCGCGCCGTCTTCGGCAAAGCCCCACCGCCCCTATTCGCAGTATTCGCGCCATTCGCGGTTGTCAAATCCTCCAAAACCCGCCGTACAATCTGTTCAATCTGATTATTCTGCATTCAATCCCTCCTCAATTTCTTCAAATCTTTCCTCAACTCTTTTGTAAATAAATTCCACATATGGTTCAAAATAGGCCTTTCCGGCTTCCTGTCCTTCCTTTAACAAATTCATATATTCCTCAATTTGCGCCTCTCGCAATGAGATAAACGGATATCCCGCCTCGCCCAGCAAATAGCACTCGAAAAGCCTAGAAGTCCGCCCATTAAAATCCGCAAAAGGGTGAATCGATAAATAATTAAATGAGAAAAAAGCGGCTTTTATAATGGGATTCTCCTCATTTGCAATCGCCTGAAAAAGGCGGCGCATCAGCTTTTCTATTTGGTTTGGCGTAGCTGTTGAATAAAACCCGCCGCCGATATAGTTCATTTTATCGCGATACTGTCCGCAATGCTCAACATCCAGCAATCCATCCGAAGCGGTTTTGTGAATTCGCTTTACAATCACCTCCGAAAAAGGAGCGGTATCTATCAAACTGCGCATCTCGACCAGTGCGTTTCGCAGGGCAATAGCCTCGCGCAAATCGCGATTTGTCCAGCCATCAGAGCGGGGGATTTCCCCGCGCAAAACCATAGATGTTTGCACAAATGTCAAGGATGTATTTTCAATGCGCAATGAACCGTATAAATGCCGCGCATCCTCCATTTCCCTAAAAATCTTTTTGTCATATAAATAAAGCTGATTTTCTAAATTTTCACAATTCCGCCTAAGGCTTGTTTTAACCTGCTTTGGGTCTAGCTGGATATCATTCCACATTCCGCACCTCCTTTAGAAAATCTAATATAACTTGTATATACTGTTGATTTTGATAACGAAAATTGCAATCCTGATGAGTGCCGCCGGGTATGCTGTGGTATTGCTTGCGGCGCGCCGCGCAGGCATTAAATAGGGTTTTGCCCATGGGATATGGCACAAAGGTATCCGCGTCGCCATGGAAAATCAGGGTGGGGGCTGTGATATATTTCATACGGTCAATCGGCGCATCTTTGCCAAAATCATATCCGGCAATAATGCGGCACCACACCCGCCCCAGTCGCGTTACAATCTTTGTTAAAAAATCGATTTTCAGCATTTTTTTCAGAATCGGCGGCAGCATCTCGGTCAGGCTGGTATAGGTGCTATCGCTAATAACGGCGGCAATCCGAGCATCCCCGCGGCTCGCGACAGATAAAGCCACCGCCCCGCCCATCGAAATCCCATAAATCACAAACCGCTCACCGGGCAGATTATCAATCCAGGCCAAAATATCGGCAAAATCCACATATCCCATGCCAAAATATTTGCCCTCGCTCTCGCCATGGCCGCGAATATCAGGAATACAAATATTATACCCCGTCTCATAAAAGGCTTTCGCATCAGTAATGCTCGTCAAAGAACTAGCAATACCACCATAGCCATGCAAAATAATCACCGTAATTTCGGCATTTTGGTCAACAACATGCCCCGCCAATTTATGCCCGCCACTCTCAATCCGCATATCACAATAGCCGCCCAGCCCAAAAAACCAGCCCCGCTCCCGCTCAAAATGCTCATGCCAGCCCTGCCACCGCTCCCCCAGCGACCCAGCCGCAGCCCTCACAAAAAAATCCGCCGCCTCCGCCCTCTGCCGCCCCGCATCCCGCCGCAAAAATTTCACAAACACCAAATACGACAGCAAACCAACAATCACCACAAAAACCAAAACCGCCGCCAATGCGATTATCGCGCCAATATGCATAGCTCCTCCTTTATGATGCACCAGGTCATGGAATCGCAAATTCGCGAGCATAATTGTAATGATGCGCGTCCACGAGATTTGCGCGAAATCTCCGTGTATTTAGGTAATGTGTCATCCAGCCAATATCAGCCCCTATCCTATCTTCGGAGGGCGGAGCATCCATATAAATCAGCCATTGAAAGCCGCCCGGCTCCAAATCGCCGCCAATCGTATTATGCGCCCAGCCGATAGGATATTGGAAAAATCTTCCATGGATAATGTAATGAAAACGGTAGGGGCAAATAACAATATCGCCCGCCAACCATTCCCCAACCTCGCCAAAATGCTCCTGAATATCAAAGTCCATATGCTCAACCAGCCCCATACCGGGGAAAGTTTCGCCAAATTCGGCAGGGGCATCCGGGTCATATCCCCGCCCGCCGCAAGCCGCCAATAGCAAGGAGATTGCCAAAATAATCAAAATCGATTGCCATTTCATTATCAACACCTCCCAAAAGCTGCTCGCTCAAAGCCCAATATTCGCCTTTGCTCCCATATAGCTCCCCGCGCCGGGAAATCCCTCGGCTACCAGCCGCGCAAATTTTTCCGAGAATCCATATTTTGCCAAATCCGCAATAGGAACAAAACGAACACAGCTAATATTATTCGCATCGCGGGTATTATCGGGGAAAACTATTTCGCCGCCGATTCGCTTCATCAAAAAGCTTATATGTATCAATGAAGGCTGGGCGTCGGGTATTTCGCAAAGATATAGCAATTTTACGCATTGCGTTAAAAGCCCGGTTTCTTCCTGCATTTCCCGAATAATAGCATCTTCGAGAGATTCCCCATTTTCGGCGCGTCCGCCGGGCAAACTCCATTCCCGGGTATTGTTATATTTTTGGCGCACAAGCAATAGCTCGCCATTTTCCACCAAAACCCCGGTAACGCGGATGTTATACGTATAATCCGATTGCATAAACCCTCCGCTTACCGGATTGACAAAGCATCGCTCATAACACAGCGGCGTTGCTTTGTAAAGCTGGCAGCACTCGTTACGCCGTCGCCGGTGGTGCTGGCGATGGTAAAGGAGCAAAAGCCCTCGCCGCCATAGCCTATCGCCGCATAGCTGGGCGCGTTTTTAACCAAAATCGTGGTGTCTAGCGCGCGGGCGTAGGCGGTTATGCGGTCGACGTGTTTGCTGTGGATATGGGCGGTGTGGCGATTGCCGCCCTCTAGCCATTTGGCGGTATTTAGGCCATCATCAAAATCGCGGGCGCGCACCATGCCCAAAATCGGCATCATTAGCTCCTCGGCGATAAATGGATGGTCTTTCGCCCCCTCAAATACGATACAGCGGGCGTTTGGCGCGGTTATGCCAATTTTTGCCAGCAAATCCGCCGCCGAGCGGCCGACGCAATCGCGGCTGAGGCCTTTTGGGGTAAATACAATTTTTTCCAATGCCGCCAAATCCGCCGCCGTGGCGGGATAGCAGCTTTCTTGGTTTATCATATATTCCATGAGCTTATCCGCTATTTTGTCAATCGCCACAATCGCTTTTTCGGCAATGCATGGCAAATTGTTATCAAAGGTCGCGCCGGCGATAATATCCCGCGCGGCGGCTGATATATCGGCAGTTTCGTCCACCAGCGCGGGGGGATTTCCCGCCCCTGCACCAATGCCGCGCTTGCCGCTTTTTAGCACCGCCCGAACCAGCCCCGGGCCGCCTGTAGCAACCAACAGAGCAATATCGGTATGGCTCATCATAATATTGCCGGATTCGACAGTAGGCATGGCCATGCCGCAGGCGATATTGATAGGCCCGCCGGCTGCCTGTGATGCGCGGTTAATCATATCAATAGCAAAAACCGACGTTTTCGCCGCGGCGGGATGGGGATTGAAAACCACCGTATTGCCCCCCGCCAGCATGCCGATAGTGTTGCAAATTATGGTTTCGCTGGGGTTTGTAGAGGGCGTAATCGCGCCAATGACCCCAAATGGCGACATCTCCACCAGCGTCAGCCCCGCATCGCCGCTCCAGGCGCGGGTTTGAATGTCCTCTGTGCCGGGGGTTTTTTCGGCGAGCAAATGGTGTTTGGCGATTTTATGGGCAACATTGCCCATACTCGTTTCCTCAACGGCCATCCGCGCCAGTATTTCGGCATTCTCGACAGTCGCCGCCCGAATAGCGGCAATTATCTTTTCCCGCCCAGCCATCGACAAATTATGCACAATCCTCTGGGCAGATTTCGCGGCAGAAATAGCATCCTCCATGCCCTCAAAAATCCCCAAATTCCCAGCATCTGCCCCCATTTGCCCAACAACTCGCTCAACAATCTCGCGTATTAATTTTTCTGATATTTGCATAGCATCCCTCCTTGCTTGCTATTTCAATGCTTTTCGCACAATTATTTTATCATTTTCCTCGGCATAAATGCTAAAGCCGCATTTTTCATACATCCCCAGCATCCCCCTAAATCCATCGACGGCAAACTCCCTCTGCGCCTGGGCTTCGACAAAATCAAAGCCTTCTGCGGCGGCATCCCGGCAAACTTGCTGCAATAATCGGGTGGCTATGCCCTTTTTCTGCATTTTTGGCGCAACTGCAAAACAAAAAACAAATTTGATTTTTTCGCCGTCAACACATTCAGCAACGGGCACACCATTGACGGAGCTCATAAAATTCATAATTTCTTTGCAATCGGATTTTGTATTTGCATTGCACCAGCCGATAGGCTCATTTTCGCAATATGCCAAATAGCCCCGTATTTCGCCGTTTTCAACGCGCCCAATACCATGCGCCCGCCGCTCAACCGGCGTATTATACCAATGTTTGCCCCCGGCATGATAAACGCTATCTTTGCAAAAAGTTACACAATAGCATTTGTCGCCTTTGCCGGAGTGATTATGGGGTGTTGTATCAAAAAAATGGGCATAATCCTGCGCGAGGGCGGGGGTTAGTTTTTTGATTTCGATATCCATCTAAATCCCAAGCTCCTTGATTACCCGCTTTGTGATTTCTTTAACCAAATCATCCGCCGAATCGCCTTTGGTGGCGGGGGTGGTGATATTTGTGGCGCAATTGTGGCAATTTGGGCCGTTTTTGTTTAGGCACAAATCCGCCGGATGGCGGCCGGGTATGCCGAATTGGCGGCGCAGCTCGTATAGCTTTTGCACCCGCTCCGCCGAAAATTCTTTTGGCCCGCCCAGCATTTTAGAGCGATAAAGCAATTCGGCATAAAATTCCAGCGATTCCATTTTATGGTAGGCAGAAATCAAATCCAAACCCCATGTCAATGCGCCGTGGGATTCCAACAAAACCGCATCATAATGCTCCAAATATTTTTCAACATTGTCAGGAATTTCCATTGTAGAAGGAGTGCCATATTCGGCGATAGGCACACAGCCCAGGAAAATCACCGCCTCGGGCATAATGGGCTGGGTCAAGGGGATGCCGGCAATGGCAAAACTGGTGGCAAAAGCAGGATGGGCATGAACCACAGCCCGCACATCCGCCCGCTTTTGATAAACCCGCATATGCATTTTAATCTCGGACGAGGGGCGGTAATTGCCGCTTTTGCCAATCAAATTGCCCTCGGCATCCACTTTGCAAATATAATCCGGGGTCATAAACCCTTTGGAAACCCCGGTGGGGGTGCAAAGCCACTCTTTGTCATTTAGTTTGACAGAAATATTGCCATCATTCGCCGCCGCCATATTGCGGTCATAAATCCGCCGCCCAATTTCGCAGATTTGCTTTTTGATTTCGTATTCGTTCATTTTGTATTTCCTCCCTTTGTCTATGTTTTTGTAATGTTGCATATTTCAAAACCTAATTTCTCATTTACATAATCTAATATCGCCGCCGCTGCCGCCTCCACCTCGCTCACCGACCCGGATATCAGCAAAGAGCCATTATGATGCTCAATCGACAAAAGCCGCACCCCAGCCGATTTTATAGCAATATCGGCAATAATAATAGCCCCCTCGGGCGGCGTAATGGTAAAAACCCCAATCGCCCGATTCCCTCCACCATCGCCCCCCGCCGAAAGCCCAGCAAGTAAGGCCGCATCAGGATTCGCAATAATATGCGCCAAAGTAATCTGCTTCCCCGGCACCAGCTCCTGAATTATGCGCTGTTTACTCTCCATAACACACCCCCATTATTTACTTGCTCATCTTAGTGCCATAACTAATTACCCATGCCGGTGTTTTTATATTTATAACCTCGCTCGTTTGGCGGCTCATAAAATTATGAAATTTCATGGAATCTTCGGCATAATCATCCGCATCCGCATCGCTTAGGCCTATTTTCAAAAAATATTCTGCAATGTTTTTGCGGATTTCGTTTTTATCGGGCCGGGTGATATCTTTTGGGTTTACAAAACGCATTGTGCATTTTTCATTAACCCGGATATCAATATCTTTCAGCCCCAAATCATGCATCATCGCGGGTATTTTTATGCCTATATAGCGGTCGCATCCCGCCCCGCCATTATCGCCGCCATTTGCCAGCTCTGCATCAAGCCATTTTTGTGTCAGACCCATATTGGTAAATTTATCCTCGCCATGCCAATAATCCCCTGCAGCCGCCATAATTATCGCATTTGCCTCAATGCAAATAACCCTGCCCCCCGCCACTACCGAATTTACCATCTTTTCCAAAACACTCCCGGCATTTGGTATATGATTTAACACACCATGACATATGGCAATATCATATTTTTCCTCCGGCAAATAATCATTTAAATCGCACTCGCTAAAATCCACCGCCCAGCCGGAATCTTCAAAAATATCCTTCGCTTTTTCGATTGCCTTAGCATTTTTATCAATCCCGGCATACGAGCTGCCCGCCGAAAGCAAAGGCATCATCAAAGCCGCCATATAGCCGCTGCCGCAGCCAAAATCAATCACCCGCACAGTCCTATAAATCTTCCAAACCCGCTCAACAAGAAATTCAAAATAATCAAGATTCCATGCATTAGGAAAATCCCGCAATTCTCTAACTTTTTCAGTCATCATCAAGCCTGCTCCCTAATTAATTTGCGAATATGCTCCAATCCCTCTATCATAACGGAATCAACCCCATTTTTACAATCGTCCAACGTCGCCTCGGCAAACACATGGGGCAAAACGCCGATATTGGCGATTTTGCGCCCATCGGGGTAAATGCATTTGCGGGCGCAAATCAGAAAAACGCCGCCGCTCTCCAGTTTTGTAAAAAGGGGTTGGCCTGTTGAGCCATTGCTGGCTGTGCCGATAATCGTTGCTCTTTTGGCATTGTCCAGCACCATCAAAAAATCCTCCGCCGCCGAATAGGTGTTTGCAGATGTTAGAACAACCAGCGGCTGCTCCAGCAAAACCGGGCAATCTGCACCGTTTTCAAAACTTTCGCCCTCCTCATAATAGGCGCGCCTTGGAATTTTATAGCATCGCTCCAGCCATTGGGAATAGCCGTTTTCGACGGTTATTTCATCATAGGTGCGCCCGCCCCAATTAATCGAATTGCCCCATGCTTTGTATGTGCCGATATGCATGGGTTTTAGGTCGCGCCCGGTCTGAAATCCGCCGCCAATAAAAGCCTTTGCCACCGCATCTGAAAAACTGGAGTTTCCGCCGCGATTTTGCCTGATGTCGATAATAAAGCCCTTTGCCTGCGCCAGCATCGGCAGATTTGTATAAAATTCGGCGGGTAAATCTCTATATGCCATTGATGGAAGAGTGATAATCGCGATATTGTCGGCTGTTATGGCGATGGTGTGGGTTTGGGATTCAAATATCACGGTGGTACTTTCAGAAATATCGCCATCATCATCTTCATATGCCCAATCGTCATCACCCATTACACGAGTCAATTTAATTGTATCAATAATTCCGTCATACTCAATTTCAATTTCTGCAACACTCCCCGCCGCACCCCTACGCAAAAAAATATCAGTATCAATATCCGCGCTATCTTTTTTTGCGTGCCATATATACGGATAAATGCGCTTCTCGACGTACTCATCAATATTTATTCCATCAATTTTCTTAATAACGCTCCATCGCTTAATCGTATCAACCGCAGATTTCGCAATATTGCAAATCACCCTCTCGCCACAAACCAATTTTGTTTGAATCGGCAGTTTTGCAAAATAGCGCGAATCCTGCTGTATGCATTCAGGAAAATGCAACAAAGTATGCCCATCCTCTAGCAAAGCAATAAATTTCATTAATTCCAAATAATAGTCATATAAATTATCGGTAGCAAGCACAGCGGCAAGGGCTTTTCTATATTCCGCATCCCAATCCAGCCGCCCCTCTAGCTCTTCCCAAAAAGCAAAATTATACTCGGCCTCCTTCCAAATTAAGGAAAACTCGTAAATTTTTAGTTCATTTGGAATATTTTGCATATTTACCTCCTGTTAAGCAGCTTAAAACCACTATAACCCTCACTTCGTTGCATCTCTAAAAATATGAAACCGTGCAATATTTTCGGGTTCAATCAAACTAAACCCTGTAGAATGATAAACATGCTGCGCGCGGACGTTTTCGGCTTTTGTGCCAAGATACAGCCTATTTCTGCCCAGAATCTCAAAGGCGAATTTTTGCGAAAGATACATCGCCTCTTTTCCGTATCCTTTGCCCCTCTCGGCAATCACAATGCGCTTTAGATAGACCTGGGTATCATGAAGCATATCGCGAAAATCAATAAATCCTATGGGATGGCCTCCATCTGTTTCAATCATGGTTTGGAAAAAATTATTATCCCCAAATTTTTCTATCCGCAAGCCTAGCGGCCAATTATTTACCCACTTTGCACAGTCTTCATCACGCTCTGCTGTGTTAATAAAATCATAATCCTCTATATTAGCAGTACGCAGGCGCAATTGCCCCCATGATGTCAAAATTTCCGTTTCCTCAACACACCTAAATGCGCCATGCATAAAATTTGAAATGGCATTTTTATACCAATCCTCAGAATTCGAGGCCGTATTCGGCCATTTCTCAAAGCTCTCTTTTATAAAGGGTTTGAACTCCTCAAATGCAGTAGAAATTTTAGGATGCGCCACAAGATGCTCTTTGAAAGATTGTAAAAATAGCATTTTTTAGACAACCTCCAGTTTGCAAGTCCGCCTAATGGCGGATTTTAGGGATTCCATGGTGGCATTATTCGGCGAGGCGGCGTTTTGCATGGGGTAATCGCGGTTTAGGGCGGCGTATTTGCCCTCGCCATAGCGGTGGTATGGCAATAAATGGATTTCGTTTACGCCGGGCAGAGCGGCCGCAAACCGCGCTATGTCGGTGATTTCGTTTGGTGTGTCATTAAAGCCCGGGATCACCGGGACGCGGATAATTATTTTCGCCCCCGCCTCGGCCAGCTGGCGGACATTTGCCAGAGCGATATCATTTGGCCGCCCGGTGAATTCTTTGTGTTTGGCGGTGTTTGTATGTTTTATGTCAAACAAAAACTCATTAACAAAAGCCATGATTTTAACAATCTCGGAATAGTCGGCCATCCCGGCGGTTTCTATGGCGGTATGAATCCCCGCCTCCTGCGCCGCCCGGAGCAAAGCCGCCGCAAAATCCGCCTGGAGCAAAACCTCGCCGCCGGATAGCGTCAGCCCGCCGCCGGAGCGGCGATAATACGCCCTATCCCGCTCAACCGCCGCCATCACCCCACCCACACCCACATCCCGCCCAACAGCGCGCCCATCCATCTGCTCAATCTCGCGCCGCTGACTCTCCGGATTGCAGCACCACCGGCACCGCAGCCCGCAGCCCTTAAAAAACACAATAGTCCGAATCCCCACGCCATCATGGATGCTATACCGCTGGATATCAAATATTCTGCCCGTCATAGCACCCCTCCTATTTGCTTTAGAAACCATGGCCGGTGCGGCGGATTATGTCGTCTTGGAGGGATTTTGATAGGCTTGTGAAAAGGGCGGAGTAGCCGGCTACGCGGACTACTAGGTGGCGGTATTTGGCGGGGTCGCGCTGGGCGGCGATTAGGGTTTCGGCGTCTACCACATTGAATTGCACATGCATGCCGTGTTGGTCGAAATAGGTGCGGATTAGCGCGACAAAGGCGTTTAGGCCGGTTGGGCCTGCTAGGGCATCCGGGTGGAATTTTTGGTTGAATAGGGTGCCATTGCTGGCGATGGTGTGGTCTAGTTTGGCCACGGAATTGGCGGCGGCGGTGGGGCCGCTGATGTCCTTGCCCGCCGTGGGGGAAACGCCGTCTGCGATAGGGGTTGCGGCCAGTCGGCCATCCGGGGTCGCGCCGGTTTGCGCGCCCAATGGCACATTTGCCGAAACTGGGTATAAACCCGCCTGGAAAGTGCCGCCGCGCGGGTTCTTGTGCCGCTCCATCGGGCGGGTGTAGGTATAGGCGGCAGCGCGGGCGAAATCATCAACCTCGTCAATGTCATTTCCAAATTTTGGTAGGGCATCAATATCTGCCAGCATATTGTCAAAAAGCCGCTGATTTTCGGGGCTGGGGCGGCTTTGGGCAATGGCCTGTTTGACAATTTCGGCGATAATCTCCGCATCCGGGGTTTTGCCATTATTTGCCATCTGCCGCGCCGCATTTGCCGTGATTTGGCCAACCAAACGAGAATCAGGCCGCCCAAAATTATGCGCCAAAGCCTGTTTTATTTGAGCCAAAGTATATTTTTTTTCGTCAAAAACAAGGTGTTTAATCGTATAAAGGGAATCGCCGGCATTTGCCACTCCAAAACCCTGCGGGCCTGTGAAATTATAAACAGCCCCGCCCTCCTGCACCGCCAGCCCTCGCCCAATGCAATCGTCAATCATTGCCGACAAAAAGGGCAGGGGCGCGCGGCTGGCATGGGCGGCATCCACCGCATTATTGGCATTTACCAGCAAATTTATTTGCTCATCCATGGCCTTTTCATAAGCATGGAAAAATTTATCATAGCTGTCAATATTATCCAAATTACCCGCAAAAACCTGCTCCAATGGGCGGCACATATTGAAAAACGCCGCATCATGCCAGCCATCTGTGCGTCCGCCGATTTGCGGCTCGACACAGCCGATAATGCAGTAATTCCGCGCCTCGGCGAGAGTTATCCCCCGGTTTAGCATGGAGGGGATGATGATTTCATCATTAAAATAGGCAGGCAGCCCAATCCCAGTGCGGGTGAGGTCTGCGGCGGCCAGCATCAGCTTATGCGGCGTGCCATTATGAACGCGGATGGACAGGCTGGGCTGGGGCAGGAAAACCCGCTTGCTGGCGGCGATGCACATATAGCTGAGGGGGTTTGTGGAATCGCGCCCCTGCTCATCCTGACCGCCCACAATTAGATTTTGAAAAAGGCCATAGCCCGCAAAACCCTCGGCACTGGCGGCGTCCCGGGCTTTATTGAGGTCGTTAAATTTTACCCAAATACAATCTAATAATTCCTGAGCAAAAGCCGGGTCGCAATTTCCAAGATATGGAAACATATACTGGTCGAAACGCCCGGGGGATATGGAATGGCCGCTGGATTCCAGCTGCACCAGCTGCTGCACAAACCAAAAGCTCTGGCAGGCCTCGTAAAAATCCGCCGCCCCCCGAGCCGGAACATTTTGGCAATTTTTGGAAATTTGCTCCAATTCGGCGCGGCGGGTGGGGCTGGCTTCCTTTGCGGCCATTTCTGCGGCCAAAACCGCATAGCGGCGCGCATAGACCATGGCGGCATCGCATGAAATCAGCACCGCCTGCAAAAAGCTCGTCCGCCGCCCATAATCCGCATCCTCGACGCGGCATAAATCCAGCGCGGCGCGGGCTTTCGCGGCTATCCCCTCAAAACCGATTGACAAAACAGTATCATATTGCACACAAATATGACCAACGCCATTGTAAAAATAATTCCCGACTGTAAAAATATGGGAATCCATTGCGGCGCGAGCCTCGGGCGACATAATCGCCGCCGCCAAATCGCTGACGGTTTTGCCGCGCCAATAAATATGCGCCTCGCGCAGAGCGGCGCAGGTATCGCCAGATATGTAAAAAGGGTCGGCGGCGCGGGCGGCGATTGTGCCAAATTCCGCCTCCAGCCACTCGTGAGAATATTCGGGAAAAGTTTGACAACCCCGCGGCGCAATGGTAGAGCTACCCACAATCAGTTCGCCATCCCGAATAACAATGGGAATTTTTTCCATAATAGCCGCAAAGGCATATGCACGGCGCAAAATCAGGGGCAAATGCTCGGTCGATTTATACGATTCAGTAACAATAAGGGCGCGGGCGGCCTCGATTTCGGGCAAATCAGCATACAGCATATCCACAAGCCCAGCAATCCGCGGCGTTCTCTCCATAGTCACGCCCTCCTTTCAATAAAAAATGTTGATTTGTGTTTATTATACCAAAAATTTTACCCAATGTCAACACAAATCCACAAAAAGTTTTTTGGAAACCTTCTTGCATTTTGTCCGGCATTGTGTTATGATTGATAAAAATTAACAATGAAGGGTGATGTTGGATGATTAGGGATTATGAGAGGGAAACTGTGCAGAGGGTTGCGTTTATTCAGGATGTTTTGCGGGAATCTGGGGCGGGGGGGATTGTTTTTGGCTCTAGCGGCGGAAAGGATTCGGCTTTGGTTGGGATTTTGTGCCGAATGGCGGCGGAAAATGTGCTGGGGGTGATTCTGCCCTGCGAATCTAGCATGAATTTTGGCCAAGACCGGGATGATGCCTATTTGCTCGGCAAACATTACGAGATAGAGCATATCGAGATTGATTTAACAAACGCAAAGACTGCATTTGTAGATTGCCTAAATTATGATTTGCCAGATTTTGTAAATATAAATATCGCGCCGCGCCTGCGCATGGCCGCCCTATATGCAATCGCCGCAAAACGGAATTTTCTGGTGGCGGGCACGGGAAACCGCAGCGAAGGCTATATGGGATATTTTACCAAATGGGGCGATGGCGCATCCGATTTCAATCCCATCTCGGATTTAACAGTAACAGAAATTTTTGAATTTTTGGAGCATCTAAAAGCCCCGGCCACATTCACGCAAAAAGCCCCATCCGCCGGCCTTTTCGAGGGGCAAACGGACGAAACCGACATGGGCGTCAGCTATGCAGAGCTTGACAAATTCCTGCTAAAAGGCGAAATGGTGCCAAACATGGACAAAATCCTATCCGCCAACCGCAAATCCGCCCACAAACGCCAGCCAATCCCACGTTTTAGACCATAACCAATCCCCCTCACCCCGATAGTTGACCCAGGCTAAAATTTTGGGGTTGACATTTAGGGGGTTGTGTGATACAATAGTTAGGTTATAACCACTCGCGCTAGGTATTAAAGCGATTTTTGCACCTAGGGGCGGTGAGTAAATTCTTTGGAGGAATTTTATGTATGCAGTTATTGAAACAGGCGGCAAGCAGTATCGGGTTCAAAAAGGCGATATAATCAAGGTTGAAAAGCTGGAGGCCGATGCTGGGGCGAATTATGAATTTTCCCAGGTATTGATGATTGGCGGCGGCTCGGAGGCTAAAATCGGCGCGCCCTATTTGAATGGCGCGAGTGTTGTTGCTAGTGTGTTGGGCGATGGAAAGGCCAAAAAAGTCATTATTTATAAGTATAAGGCCAAAAAGGGCTACCATAAAAAAAGAGGGCATCGCCAGCCATTTACCTCTTTGCGAATTGAATCGATTAACCAATGATTTTGGTGCAGTTTTACCGGAACAAAAACGGTGAAATCAAGCGGTTTAAAATCAGCAATCATGGAGAACCTATTGTGTGTGCCGGCGTATCTGCTTTAGTAATTAGCTGTGTTAATTTTATCACAAGCAGACTAAATGTAAAGGTGCATCAAAACTATCAGGATTCCGAGTTTATCGATTTTAAAATTCTCGACACCTCGGATAATTCCGCTTTAATGCAAGCCAATTTAATTATTGAGCAAATGGCTTTTGGAATTTGTCAAATACACGACAATTATCCAAATGAGATATGTATTTCTAATATGGAGGTTTGAATAATGAATATGATTAAAATGAATCTGCAATTTTTTGCGAGCAAAAAGGGCGTGGGCTCATCCAAAAACGGCCGCGACTCCAATGCCAAAAGGCTAGGCGCAAAACGCGCCGACGGCCAGGTTGTCCGCGCCGGCAACATCCTCTACACCCAGCGGGGAACCAAAATCCACCCCGGCAACAACGTGGGCCGCGGCTCAAACGACACCCTCTTTGCCCTAGTAGACGGCCGCGTCCGCTACGAACGCATGGGACGCGACAAAAAGAAGGTTTCCGTCTACCCCGTCGAACAAATCGCATAAACCCCTTGACAATCCCCCCAAAAAATGTTACCATATACAAAGGCGGATGTGGTGGAACTGGCAGACACGCAAGACTTAGAATCTTGTGCTTAACGGCGTGGGGGTTCGAGTCCCTTCATCCGCATAATGGCTTATTCATGGGCTTTTCTCTTAGTTGGGAAGCCCATGTTTTTTGCCCAAAATTCGTCAGGTCTACCATAGTGTCTACCATAATCTTTTAAACCTCCATCAGCATGAACTTTTTGTTAAGGCTTTCAGCGATGTTGGATTTTGCCTCCATACCCAGCGATACATACAGGTTCATTGTGGTTTGAATGTCTTTGTGCCGTAACCATGTTTGAATATCTTTGAGGTCAAAACCAAGACTTTTCAGATAGTTGGCCGACGAATGTCTCAAATCATGAAACCGTATGGGCGGCAGGTTGTTCTTGTCTAATATCAGCTTAAAATGCTTACTGACATATTCTGGAGAGAACACCTCGCCGCTGGACTTTGTGAAAACATAGCCCTCATCAACATAATCATTGGGCTGCAAGGACTTTAACATTTGTTGAAGGGATTGCAACCTTTTTAGTTCGTTGATGATTTTGTAGGGCATAGGAAATGCAGTGCAACTACTGTCATTTTTAGTGCGGTCTTGCTTGTGGATTTCTTTGTTGACCCTTATGACAGTATGCTCGATTGTTAAAGTCTTGCTACCAAAGTCAATTGCCTGCCAACGCAATCCGATAGCTTCTGACCTACGAAGCCCATAGAACAAGGTTATTAGGATGATGCCATCTAGTGGGTCGCCCTTGAAACACTCTAGCAATCGCTCGATCTGCCGCTCATTATAATGCTTTGCCCCTGTAAATTTTACCTTCTTTGGCATTTCAATCCGCTTTACTGGGTTGTAGGCTATAATGTTCTGCTTAACAGCGGTATCAAGACACTTGGATATATTTGCCAAGTGCTTTCTAACCGTATTGGGCGACAATGTTTTAAGCTTACAATTCACATATTGCTGAATTACAGCAGGGGTCACATCCATAATTTTAAACCTCTTCTTCTCGAAGTAAGGCAGTATGTGGAGGTTTAGAGTTATTTTGTATGCGTCATATGTTGTAGGAGCCAGAGTAAATTTCTTTGTTTCGAGCCAGTCAACAATATAATCGGCGAAAAGCGCGTCTTTGGTGATGTCAATGCCTCCCTCTGCATATTTGGACAGTATTTCTTGGAGCTTGGCGGTCGCCCTTCTTTTGTTGTCACCCTTAATTGGCACACTCGTATTTACCCATTTTCGCACACGTTTTCCGCCATCATCCTTTGCATCTAATACAGCATAATAATTCAATCGACCTTTCTTTGTTTGGATAATTCCCGTCACTATTCAACTCTCCTTTCTGTAGGTGAACAGGGTAGATTATCCGTGTAATACTTAACCTTAAAAAGATTATACCACAGACAAGCCGCCCTGTACACAACAAAATTACGCATTAGCCAAACACCCTTGGAAGTATTTGTCGATTATGTAAATTTTGGGGATTCGATATTCCCTGCCAAACTTTAGAGGGTTTCCAAATTTACCCTTTTTGATTTCTTTATATGCCGTTTGTTTTGATACACCTAAAAACTCAGATAAATCCTGCGCCGATAATAAATCGCCATAATTATCAAGTCTTACAAAATTTGTCAATATATTTTCTCCTTTCAAGTCACAAAGGGACATACCCAATGTATGTCCCTCTATAAAACACTCGTTTCATTCAGCAATCTCGCCTGTTTTCCTCAATATACTGCCCAACCACTTTCATAACATCTGGCACCCTAGCAAAATAAAAAACTCTCTTTGTGCGGTCTTCATGATTTCTCCCCACACCCTGTAAGTGCAGATGCAGAAGCTTGGCATTACTAAGACGATACAAAAGCTCTTCATCTTTCACACAAACTCCACGCTTTTCGTTGTTTCTTCTAGGTTTGCTTTTGTTGTTTGCCAATTTTTTCAACCTCCTGTTAAGTCGCCAAGGGGCGCAGTCAAAACCACGCCCCGATTCCATTATTAAGTTATCCCGATGTTATGCCTCCAGAGCAGCCACTCTTGATTCAAGTGCGCCAATCAAGTCACGAAGCTGACCGCTCTCCCATGCCAAATCGTTTTCTGTGATTAGACTACGCCCACCAAATGTTGGGCGATTGGCGAAAGTCACTCCGCCGTCAAAATGTGCATTACCCTCAACTCTAAGGCTACCCTGAAATAACACGTTGCTTGTCGCAAGTAAACTGCTCGTTGTAATACCAGCCAAGGAAAACAATTCCTCTGCAAAAGTCGTTGCTCCAGTTAATGTTGCACCCCGTATCTCAACACCCTCAATTAAGATGCCTCGCAGTACGCCAACCGTAATATTATCAGCATTAAGATTGAATATATTAGCCTGGGCGGCATCTATGCCCAATGCACTAATATGCCCTGTGTTGATGCTTCCTGCCGATATTTGATTAGCAATCAACTGACCCACAATCTGCGGAGCATCTATATCTCCCAGATATATACAGGTATTGTCAAGTCTGGCGCGAGAAAAAGCAGAATAAACCCATCTGTCTACATTCCAAAACCAGTCTTCGTCAATTATTGTGCCGCCGATTTGGATTCTGCCACCTACAAAGTGCCCGGATTGCATCGTTACATTTCCAGCTTGGTCTACTTGAAATCGCCCATTACCAATATTCAGCGTACCGCGAGTGATTGAAACCGTGCCGTCTACTTCAACGATAAAAGCACCATTTGCAATATTTATTGACCCGCCGAGAATCCTACCTCGGAAGTTGACATTTCCATCTGCGCCAATGAAAACCTGTTGTTCGTTATTGCGCAGAATCTCAAAGCCACGAAGGGGGTCGAGAATGATTTGATTGGTGACACCCGCTTGTTGCCTTGTCATTTCTAGGGATGCGTTATTTATCCTAACCCCATTTTCATTCATTATCATTTGCGGATTGTCGCCAAAGCCCCTTGCCTCTGTTTCCAAATGTAAATTATTTCCAATAATTTGATTGCCCACCAGAGCCCCAGCTACCACTCCGAAAATTGTTCCTCCCCCAGAGGGCGATTGAATCCTGCCAACTGCGAGATTGGCAGAAACGCGAAAATTGTTATTGCTAAAGGCTAATTGTGAGCCTGTTAGCCAACTCTCGTAGGGCAAAAGCCTGTCGGTGCTCCAATCATACGACCTAGCTCTTAATCCGTATTCATCCATTGTGATTGCCGTGCGGCGGGGCGAAGTTATTAGCTCATTTCGGCTTAAATCCAAGCTTCCATTGATAAATGAATTTACGGCATCAGAGTTTCTTGTCATTTCTTGAATCCTGTTCAAATTAAAGGAAATTGCTCGGCTTGCGCCTGATTGCGAAATCAGGTAGTCTATTTGGCTAAAATCAGAGTCCAATGTATGCCTGTTTGCATAGTGCAGGCGGAAATTAGCCGGATTTTCAAAGTCGAGGTCTACGCCCAGCAATAATGGCTTAACTATGTAGAAATCTAAGTCGAGTGTAATGGTTTCTCCCAATGACAACGTATGAAAAGGCTCAAATTCTTCCAGCGCATAGAAATTCACAGCATCAATCGTAAACTCATAAGAAGGGTGCGAAGCTCTGCGAAGATATAACTCGCCCAGTTCTTTCAACTCTTGCTGAATTTGCTGGCGTTCCGTGGCGGTCGTCAAATCTGTTACAGTCATCGACTTTTCTGTGTAGACTGAAAATATGAAATAGCGGTTAAGTTCCTGCCATTGTGCGGACGTAAAATGACTCTGCATATTTAATTGTGCGACGATTGCATTGAGTTGGCTTTGAATATTGGCAATTTGATTCTCTACATTGGTGATTGAATTTCTTCTTGCCGCTATCATTGGCTCTACCAATTCCATTTGCGCCGCAATATCGAGAAAGGGCATATTGTTTGATTCTATGCGAATTTGCTTAACACCGTCTAATGCTCTGTGGATTGCCTCCAGCGAACTCAAGCCGCTTGCACTATCAAGAGCGGGCTGTATACTCGCTTGCCCGGTTACTGGGTTGTCGTTAGAAAACACCACATTATATGACGGAGGGTTATTTCTGAGCAATTGAAGGTTTCCGTTTAAGGTGTGCAATTGCACCAGTAAATTGCTGTATTGTGTCTGCAAAGTATGATGTAGATTCTCGTAGGCGTTTAGTGCCGCAAGCAATCCCGGCGACATCCTTGACTTGAAATACGAAACATCTACAAGCAAATCATTACCAGTCGGATTCACCCCGGCAATATCTAACTGGACACCGCTGGAGGCATCCCCCCGCACATGCAGACAGGTGATTATATCGTCAGTCAAAACTTTGGCTGTTGAGTTTTTAATCAGATTATCATGGGATAAATATATCTGCGTATCGGGGAACTCTCTTGTGATATCATACATATTTATTCTAAAATTTTGATAGTCAAATACAAAGATACAGCCAAATGCATTTGCAATATCGTTCACCAGACCTGCGTATAAACTGCTGGATGTGATTGAAATACTCCTTTGGCGGTTCAGCAAAGAGCCGTCGATATGCCCTATTTCCCAATCGGGAATGTGGGGTAGCAGAACGTGCATTAGGCTTCGTTCTTGTTGCACAAGATTGACCAGCTGAAATTCGCCTTCAAGCTCTTTGATGAGCTTTTGTGTTAGCATGGTTTCGATGGAATATGCCGCACATTCCTTATAAACCTTGATTCCATCAGACTTTTCCTCTACCCGCCATAGCTGAAACCATCCAATATTGGGGACATAAATTAGTCGAAGCTCCCTAATTTCGTCGTATAGATACCCCTCTGGGTTGCCCCCGAAATCTTCATATCTACTCGGTACAAAGAAATGTAACTCCGAGGGGGCTGTATATCTTGCGTTGAATCTAAGGTTCTGGGCATTTAGGACACCCAGACGCTCTTTGCTCATTTCGGTTAGCACTAATTGCGGAATTTCCATTTCATTATGACGGTCAAATTCAAGAAATATTGGGATACACCTCCGTTGAGTTGCGGATTTTTGTTTTTGTTGGTTTCATATTTTCCTCCAGATTGGTAAATTTTTCTTGATTTTTGTTGAAGAATGTGGTATACTGAGCGTATAGAATTTTGAGGGAGTGATTTAATGAAGCTCAATATTGATTGCGTCCGTGATGTTATGGTTTTGCTTGAAAGCAAAATCGGCTTTAAGTCTGTTAGAGATGCTGGCGGTACGGAGCAAATACATTGGGGGCAGGTGCGCTTTGATGAAATACTCCGTGCCAAATATGGCGAGTCTGATTTAATTTATAGCCTTCAAAAACTTAGTGAAGCACACTATATTGATGTAAAAGCGACTCTCAACGGCACTTTATGGATTGATTGCTACATAAATGACATTACGTGGCAGGGGCATGAATTTCTCAATGCGTTTCGTTCTGACGCTATTTGGGAAGTAGCAAAGGAGGAAGCTGCCGAAATTGAAATTAGTTCCATAAAGGCTTTATGGCTTATAGCCGATAAAATTACTAAAGAGCGTATTAGTTGACCCCAAGCAACCCATCGGACACTGGAATGTTGTGCTCCACGGTGTAAGTCCAATCCACAATCTCGGTAAACGTACTTCCTCCGTGTCGCTCTTTACTAAAAAGGCTGTCATTACTTAGGTCGATTGCAAATCGTTTGACGTTTTCCACTTCTTCCCCATTTACATATAGTGTGAATGGCTTTTTGAGATATGTTTTTATATCTCCGTTCTGCACAATTCTAATTTCGTTTATTTTTTTCATTTCCACTCCTCCATAAACTCATAATCTCATGGGCTACTACTCAAACACGGCAGTAGCCCTTACTATATCACCTAATTATCCGTTCGCCCTGACATGTGGTGTGCCACATTCGCTACAAACATCTACATCTTCCCAATGGCCAAGCTGTGAAAAGACATGCGCTACAAACAGTTTGCTCATTTCCATCGTCATGATGCAAAGTGTTTCCATGAACGCTTTATTTTCGACCTCTTTTGCGAATGGGTTGTTTTTTCTAAAATTGTCCAAAGCATTATCATACGCTTTTTGAAGCAACACGCTATTTAATTTTTCCATTTCTAATTCCTCCATAAATTTTATTCTCATAAGGTGTCATAACTATTTTGGTCTGCTTCCACCACCTACGCCATTCCAATTTGCGTGATTATTTCCTTTGCGCTGCTGTTCATTCACAACATTTTGCGCCACACCCTGCATCATACCAGGGAGCTTTCTTACAAATTCCTCGCTCGTCACGCCATCATTGTTTATCTCAATGCTAATAGGCGCATTATTATGATTATTAACCGTACTAACATTATGACTACTCATCATTGGGCTATCCCACGCCCTTGTATATGGTGAAACTCCGGGCAGGGATGCGCCACTAGCGAGAAAATCAGCGAAAGCGTTTGCTGGGAAGCTGCCGGGGTCTAGCATCTCAAAATTCCCTGATTTCATGGCTTTTACTTCATCGGCTGGTATGATGTATTCACCCGAATGTATAAGTGCTACTTGTGTACGGTCGATAAAGCCGCCTTTGTCAAAGCTGTTCATATTTGAAAATCTGCGAGCCATATCTTCCAAATCTCGTTCGAGTTGTAAAAGTTGGGCGGGGGTGGCGAATAGTCGGTCGTTGATATTGGTAAAGCCAGCGGAGTCGAAACGGTGTCCATTAAGCATAAATTCTGCGGTGTTAGAATCCCAGTCAACATTAACACCCTTATTTTCAAAGTGTGAGCGGATTCCCATATCCGCCGACATTATCGTATTTTGGGCATTGGCAATCCTTTGGGTCAACTCCAAAATCCGCATCATGCGGTTTTCGGTGTTGTTTAATGCGCCCTCGTTTCCAATGTGGACAGTATTGGTGAATCTTTGCCACGCTCCACTAATATCAGCGTCTATTGAGCTTGAATATCGCCTATTCCAACTCAATAGCTGATTGTAGAGGTCAGCCCCCGCCTCATCAATCCGTTGAAATACAAGCCTTGTGAAATCGCCATTTCGAGCAATCCTGTCTTGCACATCTGCAATCTGCAAACGGATATTATCCATCATTGCATCATAAACCTCGCGCTGATTATGCAAATTGTCTATTTGAGCTTGTGCCAAGTTTGCCTGTGCTTCGCGTTCGCGGTCAAATGCCCTTAGCCGCTCATTGTGAGCCTGTTCAAATGCTCGCAATCCTGCGTTTATCGCATCAATTTCGGCGTTTTTACCTTGTTCAACTCTGCGGAGTTCTGCCTGCAAAGCCTCATCTTGCAATCGTATATCTTCCGCAACTACCGTATTATCAAGATTTCTCTGGGCTTCGCGGAGTTGCTGTTGGATGCGTTGGCGTTCGGCTCTCGCAGAAAGTGAATCATTTCGCGCCAGTTCATCATAACGATTTTGCAATTGCTGAACGGTCATTTGCCTATCTTCCAAATTTTGGGCGAATGTCCTTTGCGCCTGCTGTTCTCTCAAATCCTGTCTGCGTAAATTTATCAAATCGCGGAATGCTGACAACTCATCTTGCAGGTTTCGTATGGCATCACGCGCCGTTTCGCGCTGAATCCGCAAAGCTTCGTTCATATCGCGAATCTCGGCTTGGCGCAAGTCGTTTCTAGCCCGCACATTGTCGTTGATATCCTGCTCCATATCACGCAGGGCATTTTGAGCGGCTTGGATATCGCGCAATTGGTCGTTTAGCCCAGCAATCTCGTTTTGAGCCTCTTGCCGCATCATTTGGCGGGTTTTATTCACAATTTCATTCATGGCGGCTTGTTGCTGGTTGAGTCTGTTTACTTCCATCTGGTCGATAGCTTCGGCATACTGCCTGATTGCTAGAGTAGAGGCGCGGATTTGCCGCTCAATATCTTCTGATGCGGCGCGGAATTGTTCGCTGGTGATTGTGCCGTCGATTAGGGCTTGTTGTAATCGATGGTATTGTTGATTAGCTTGTTCTAGGGTTGATTTTTGAGTTAGCAAACGCTGGGTTGTTAAGTCGATTCTTGTGTCAACATCACTTTCGGCGAGGGTTTGAATTTGGAAGTTTAGGCTTTCTAACTCTTTGTTTGTGTCGCTCAAAAAGTCGCTGAAACCCTGACCGATAGAAGCTAGATTAACCTGGTTGATGTTGTCTGTCGCACTTTTGATGGATTCGTCAATCTGTAACCATTGTGTGCTTGCGCGTTCGTTTTCTTGATTATATCGCTGAATGGTTGTTAGCCAATCTTCAAGACTGCGGCGGATTTCGTTTGTCTGCTCTGCATCGCCGATTGTGATTGTGTTTATGATGCGCTGCATCTCGTCTACAGACTGGTGGAATTCCAAATGGTTGATTTCGGGCGTGTATGTAATGCGAATCCCATGCTGTGCCAGCGCATCAACACCCTCGGCGATTGTGCCACGTCTGATATTGTTTATTTCGTGTAAAATCCCCTGTTGCCTTGTCATTAGACGAATATTCTCGCGTAATGCATCGTTTTGGGCTTCAAAATTGCCATCGGATTCTGCTTGTCGCAAAAGTAGATTGGTGCGGGTTAGAGATTCGTTTAGTTTGCCTAGCTCAATATCGAGTAGCTTTGTTGCGGCTAGTTCGGCCTGGAATGGGTCGATTGTTCTTGCTGCCGTGCCACCGCTTGTTCTTCCGCCAACACCATAATTGACAACATTACCACGTGCTGCCGCCGATAGTGCTTGCAATTGCTTAACGCGCTCCGTAAGGACATTTGCTACTTCGTCTGATTCGTTTAACAGCGCAATATCGGCAAACACAAGTTCCCACATAGCTCCGGCGGCTTCTTGTGTAGCAACAGTTAAATCTCGCAACGCTTCGCTTTCTTCGCCATGAATCCTAACGCTGTCAACCAAAGCCCTTGCCTGTTGTAGCGCGAGTTCTTCAATCCTAGCCTTTGTGAGATTTTCTAGGGATTGTGCATTGAGATGAATTTGACCGTTTTCATCAAAGAGAAGCGCGATATATTCAGCACCTAGATTTAACAAGTCTTTTAAAGTGCCTATTTCAATACTTTGGGATTCGGCATATTCCTCAACTGCTCTTGTAAGCACTGAATACGCCGATTGGAGTTCTGCCAAAATCTCACGCAAATCTTCCTTTTCGCCCCGCAAGCCCTTAATCTTGTTGTATAAAGCGGCAAACTCTGCAATCATATCTTCGATATTGCCATTTACTATTGCTTGATGTATCGCGGTAGCGGTGAGGGTTTGCATATAGTCAAGGGTTTCGACGTCCAAGATGCTCAAATGACCGCCCGCTACTTGGAGAAGATTGGCATACCCTTCAATCTGTGTAGCAATCGTAGCATAGGTTTCGGCTGATAAACCGCCAGTTTCGGCTTGTTCCTCCATGGCGGTGGTTAGTAAATTGATTTTTGATGCAAGGGATTCTAGTGCAATCTCGAATTGAGTTGCGCGGGCGGCTTCTGTAAACTCATCTCTTAGTGCAGCAACGACATCAACTAACTCTTTGCCGGAATCTCTAAGTTCGTGGAAACGCCTTACCCCTGCATCGTTTAAGCCTTGTAAGAATTGAATGTCTACCAGTTCAAGAGCATTTTTAATCTCATCCACTAGAGGAACAACCGTAAAGCCCACGCGCATAGGGAATATCTCACTTTGGGGCGCGGTTTCTGTTGACGGAAATATCTCTTCAAGGGATTGCCTAATTGAAGCTTTGTCGGGAATCAAGTTGAGTGCTACGGCAAGCTCCATAGGCGTTGATGCTATATCTCTGACTGAGTGGCCTATATCATCCCATGCGGCCGCTATCAAAGCAACTGTTTCGCTTGTAAAAGCATTAAGACTTTGTTCTGCGCGACTTGGGTCAATCAGATTATTCATCAAACTAGAGTGCGATGTACGCAAATAACGCTCGATGCCTCTCGTAAGCTCGTTAGTCAATGCAATGTAGCGGTTTTGAGCCTCGTTAATGGCATCTAGCTCATTAAGTACAAGCGCGAGTGCGTTTTGGGCTTGAACACCATCTTCAACAGCTTCTTGTAGCATATCACGCCATCTCGAAAGGGTGTCCGCTCTCTCGTCTGGCATAAGGGAATTTAGGAACGCTCTAGTTGTCATATCCGCATCAAGAGCATCCCTAATGCCGGAATCCCATAACTCCCTCTGGTTAATATTCCCCCACCGAGAGCTTGCGCCCATATTGTTCATTGCTTCTCTTTGCAATGTAGCAGCGGCGCGGGCGGCGGCTATGTCAATCTGTGTCCTGTAAGAATATACTCCCCGCAATAAATCCATCTGTTCTGCATACAAGCCATTTGCCAAATCTAATTCTCTGGCTTGTGCGCCAATGGATTCCCGGATTTGACGCTGTAGCTCTAAAATTTCCTCGTTAATCTGTCGGACTTCAATTTGTCCAGCCGCATTTAGGCGGCGGCTATTTAGCTCTTCAAATGTCTGCAATTGTGCTTCAAGTGTTTGTGTAGTTTCGCGATGGGCTCTGGCGTTTTCCTCCATTATGCGAGCATTTTCAGCCGCTCTTTCGCTGGCACTACTAAACGCCATAGCAACAGTTGTAACAACTCCAGCAAGTGCTGCAAACAATAGAATCTTAGGCGCAAATGGAGTCGCCATCAACGCCGTTTTAAAACTAACGGTTGATGCGGTTAAAGTTTTTGTAGTTGCTGCTTGTGCCGCCTGTGCCGCCGTCAATGCTTTTGTTGCGGCGATTCTGGCAGTGTCGGTTTTAGCCGCCGCTAGTGATGTTTGCGCTTTGGTAACATCAGCCGCCGCCTGTGCCAAGGTCATGTCAATTAGTGTTCTTTTGGCTACGGATAGGGCTTTTGTGCCTGTGGTGTATAAGGCGAGCAGGCCTATGCCTACCTTTAATGTCACCGCCAAGCCTGCAATTGCTTGTGTAATAATCGGCATACTCTCCGCCGCATCTGCCAAGCCAAGATTTAGAGATGTCAATACACCTCTTACATTATTTAATGCCGGGGTTAAGGCATCGCCAACAGCGATTTTTAGCCGCTCCGTTGAATTTGCCAGTAATTGTTGTTGTGCCGCAGTCGTTGAGAATAATATTTCAGATTCACGCATCAAAGAAGTGTTTTCCTCAAAAGCGCGTGTGCCTAGCTCGACAGTATCACGAAGTAGATTTCCCGATAAGGCAGCTCTACGCATTGTGTCTGCAATCCTTAGATTTGTAAATCCTAGCTCATTTAACATAACAACAACGGACTGTCCGTGGCGGTCAATATCATCCAATCCGCTAATAAACTGCAAGACTGTTTCCATCGCGTTATCTCTAAATGAGCGGCTAAACTCATCCGCCGACATATTGCTTACTGCTGCGAATTTTTCTAAATTTTCGTTGCTTAATTCCACGGCTAGAACGATTTCGTTCAGAACTCTTGATATGGCGGAACCCTGATTGTTATTAACGCTCGGCTTTTTATCCGAACCTCTGGAGCTTTCGCTCATTTTCATCGGCGTGTCGTTTCACGCCCAGCATAGCATACATTTTTATCACCCGACAAGCATTGTGTCAGGGCGGCATTGATAGCGGAGACTCGTGGAGGTGTTATATTCTGCAATGCAGTTTCAACCTCTATGCGTTACGATGCCGTCAATTCTTTAACTTTGACGGTTATCTCGGTATCAGCAGTCAAGCCTTCACCGATATTCCCCACTAATAATCCATAGTCTACTTATGCCGCTTTCACTATGGACGGCTTTTCCGAAAAACCCATTTCCGCAGATAATTGCAAGTGCCCTAAAGCTGCTGACAACGAAATTATCTCTGATGCAGAAAGCCCGGCGGCAGCCCCAGCGGAACCCATCCTATGCGCAAGAGCCATAATTTGACCCTCTGAGATACTGACATTATTTCCCAATAATGAAAGGGCACTTCCAAGGCGGTCAACCTCGCTTACGGGCATTCCGACAACCGCCGCAAAACCCGCAATAACCCTCGAAGCTTCTACAGCAGTCATCTCCGTGGTGACGGACAACCTAGAAATTGTGTCGGCGAAGCGTTCTATATTGTCAGTTCCCTCAATTCCGAGGCGGCCTGCCTGTTCTACGATTGCGGCAATACCGTTAATTGTCTGGGGAATTGCCTCTGACATGCCAAGTATCACATCGCGAAGCCGCCCCATCTCTGCAACTGTTGAGAAAGTCGTTTTTTCTGCCATCGCAAGCGACTGCTCGAAGCGTTGGCTCGCATCCACAGCCTGCATCAACGCCGCTGTAACCTGTTGAATCATTTTCAAAAGGCCAATAGCTGCAAAAGCTTGACCTATCTCAGTCAACACGCTTGGCGTACCCGACAATGCCTTATTTGTTGACTTTACATCGCTTTTCAACGAGGCAAATTCTTCGCTCAAATCAGAAATAGCACTTAAATCGCCCAAGCCCTCTGCAGCACCAGACATTTCACCTATGCCCTCGGTTGCAGTAGCCAATTTCTCATTTAATCCTTCAACACCTTTGCTGATATCATCAAAAGCGTCTGCCAGCCCATCCAACCCATCAAATGATTTGGCGATTTCGGCGATTTGTTTTTTCGTTTCTTCAAGCCCCTCAATTTCAATAGGGATTAGAATTTTCAGGTCTTTAGCCTTGCTCGTTAGCTCCTTTTGGAGCTTGGCGAGCTTTTTATCTATATCCGAATAGTCAAACTGTAATATCCCCTGTATAATCACAGATAAATCATTTTTCAACTGCATCACCCCTTTTAAGTTCAGGGGAGCAGGCTTGTTAATTACCCACTCCCCTAAAATAGCACATTATTTACCCATTGTCAACAATTTGCGCCGATTCTTGCTCGTCAAGCCCCTGTAGAAAACTCAACACATCACTCTGATTGACACCTGTTATAGCTTTCGAGAAAGAAGCCATCAACGCATTAACTCCAGTTTTTTGTGACAGTTCATAGCTTTGCGCCTGCGCAATGCAATCAAGCAGGGATTGATATTGCGGGGTATCTCTCACTTCATTCAAAATTGTATCTACTAACCCCAGGCTATGTATCAACTCATATGCCTCTGAAACCGCATCAGGCAAATCCACATTCAAATAAAATTTGCACAGCAAACAGTCAAAGATAATCGCCGCATCTTCGGGCAAGAATTTGTCATCCTCAAATTGTGCCGCCGCCATACCACGGATAAATTGCCTAAACTCTTGTGTTGATAGGGTTTTCTTAACCTCGAATTGTACATCTGGCTTGCCACCATTTTGCATTTCTCTTAACTGCTCCGCGCTAATTTTGTTCATAAATACCTCCATCAATTTTATTGGTTTTTTAATCGAAATCGTAATTGCCGTCTTCTTCAAAATCTTCCAGCCCAGAATCGCCTTCAAAATCAGAATAATTATCATCATCAAAATCCTCATTTTCCGTCGGCGGCGGAGTAATCCCCTTCATTTCAGCCAAAGCTGGATTGTTTGCGGCCGCCATAATGTGGCTTGCCAATATCGGACACATGTCCTCTGGGACTTTGATGGTTTTCTCTTTTTTCTTACTCATCTGCATTACCTCCATTATCAATAAGGGCTAGGCTCATCTGCCCTTTGGTTCAATTCGCTGCGATGCCCGAAAATATCATCCAAACTATAATTGCCACTTGTTAGCCGCAACCACGAATCCATGCACTCTGATAAGTCATCAATTATGCTCTTTAGCTGCACTCCGATAACTTCTCGCATATCGGCATTCATTCGTTCGCGCACTCCGGCCAGTAAATCTTGGGCTTGTTTCAAAACATTGATTTCTGCATCGTATACCATTTTCATTCCTCCAATTTTGATTACTCGGTTTTACCATAATAATGTGCGTACCTATCTTCCGCATCCAACTCCCACCACTCATCAATTAAAGTCTGCAAATCATCTATCCCGCACCCAAAGAATCGCTTTTTGCCATAGTCATCTTCGACAAATACCCCGCAATCAGGATTTTGGTCGTGCAACCATCCCAAAAGGAAGGGGTTCCGTATGTCGAATAGTCGCTGCACAATGTCAATCACGCCCGATAAGGCAGTGCGCATCACAAAAGCGGTCGTGCTGTTGACCCCTGATGCCGCGACTGCTCTTTCAATGGCAGCCTCATTCAGAAATTGCTCCCCGCCAAATGATAAGTTTTCTTGAATCCAGGCCACATCTTCAAGGTCGGGCTTTTCAGTAACTTCCAACCATTTCAACGCCTCGTCAAAATGCTCGTTGCGCCGGAAGGCAATCTGCGTACTGAAATTGTCTGTAAAATTCTCGATAGTTGGAAAGGCGCGTTCCAAGGCGGCGCATATGTAGGTTTTGGGGTTGTCATCGTCAATGCGGAAAACGCATACGCTTGTCATGCCTTTTAGCAGTCCGCGATTTTTTACAATCACATCAAACTCAATTTCATGAGTACAGGATATGACTATATTTTCCAATTGGCCAATGATGTTAGTCTTGTGTATATCTGCATCATATAACGATTTCTCATAGACATAAGATGTTCTGCCGTCAATCTGTGTCTTGGTTTTTTGAATTTCATCATCGCAATCGCAAAACTCCCGCTCAAATTGCCCATAAAATTCCTCTGGGATTGTAAAGGTGATTTTCATTCTCATTTCTCCTATTCTATTTTTTTATAGATTAAACCGGTATTTCATTATGTTGCTTTTGCGTTCATATCCCGCCGCATAGATGAATGACATTTTATGTAATTTTGCAAATACTCGTCTGCGTTGAAATCTTCAACGCAGTTTCGCAATTCGACCTCATCGTCATAAACGAACACCTTTTTGTTTTTATCGACTGGTTCGATGCGGATAGGCTCAAATCCGACCCAGCGGAGATAGGCGGCCATGTATAGACTGTGTACTTTGTATTCCTTTTTCATTTTTGACCTCGCTTTCTAATCCTCCGGAATAAGCGTTTCAATAAACTTTCGCAATCTGTGTTCTTGGTTAATGCCTAGTGTACCCTTGTTTGACAAATAGGAGCTTAGTCTTTGTACTGGTATCAAGCATTGTGCGGCTACAAAGTATTTTTTCAATCCGTGGTTTTCAATTATTTCTTTTACGTAACTAGGTGTCAAAATATCGCCTCCTTTCCACTTAGAATTTAATTCACTTTTTTCTTTTTCTTCCAAACAGTACAAAAAAATAGTCAAGCGGCAACATGAGGTGAAAAAGTCACCGCTCAACTAGGGGCAAAAACAGTCCAGCCTATACACAAAGAATGTTGTATTGCTGCGCTTATTAGCCCATATATATACTACGGAATAGAGGGGTGTTTTCGTTGATTTTCTTGAAAATGTAATGCTGGCGCAACACTATCGCAACACCATTGTAACGCTGATAAATCCCATTATTTCGGCGTTTTTTGTCTACTTAGCAACACCTTTTTCTCCATATGTCTGATGCGAGTACGCAAGTGTGAATCTGATATTTTTAGTTGCTTTTGAATATTAACTTTAGCAATCTTTACAGATAGTAGTTTTGCGATTTTCCGTTCCATATCAGTGAAATCTTCATAACCTTCCACAAATTCAACTTTGCCTAACACACTATCTTGCGGGTCTGATTCGACATCTGAATGGCGAGTTTTTTTATTGATAAAGTCAATCTGAGTTCCGTTCCATGTTTTCGGGCAGATAGCCGTAAAGAGCTTGGTTGTGTACTCTCTATCTGTTTCATATTCATACCTATCCATCTGCTCTTCTGTAGAGCGGCTTATCACATTGCCCTCGCTGTCAACACCCGTTATGTAATTGGCAGCAGCCCCTAACGCGCTGAGATAATTCTGCCAATTGCTTACTGCACGTTTACTGGAATCGCTTAGAGTTTGCAGATGCTCGTAAAATTCCAATAACAATATATCAACCTCACCGCCTACTTTGCATTTCTCCCGAATCAGTTCAAGCCTAGCCTCTACACCCAGATTCTTAGGCAGAAAATCGTAATGCAGATATTTCCACAAGCCTCTATACTTAAAATTAGCGGGCTTCTTTTTCTTTTTAAATCGCGATTCATTGTAGCGGCCATCTAGCCCATCAAACTCTTCTCTTAATGATTTTTTCATTTTACCTCCACATAAACAATCTGTTACCATCAACATTTTCCAATAAATGGATATACGCACAAAACGGCATCTGTTAAATCGGCACTATACCCACCATTGCTCATAAAGCTACGCTTGCTCTATACTCGCTATTGCTACCAGCCGACCGCCCCATGCCCATCCAAAGGGCTAGGGGCGGGTGGTGGCTGATACATTAAAAACCTTTCTCTTTTTTTCGAGAAGTACCCTTGCAATTTTTAGTAGAGGCTATAGAGAGAAATATTAAAGATTTTCTATATAATATTTACCTCTAATTTTTACCTATTTTTATATTGGAAGCATACCCCTTAAACCCGCTAAAATCAAGGGTATTTTTTCAATTTTAACACACCCCCCTTCCAGAAAATGTTCCTCTAGTCTCTACCATCAAGCCAATCAATCAAAAGTTCCCTCATTCGTTTAGAAGGTATCCATATTGTTATAGGCTTGTTATCTCTGATAGCTGAACGCCATATCCACTGTATCATGCAGCTCAAGCCATATGCATCCTTATTTATGGTGATATTATTTTTGAGCTTGAAAAACTGAATGATATTTTCGTTAGGCCACATAGAGCATAAATACGCCAGTATTCGCCTATCTCGAAAAGAATTGCTGGCGCGAGCATTACACGGAACGTAACAAGATAGATTTTTTTGCATTTTTTCAATTTCTCCTACTGGTAGCTTCTTTTTTTGAGCTATTATGTTTTGCTCCATCTCGTCAATTTCATTTTGCGAAGGCTCTCTTTCAAGCTGTTTTATAAGTTTTGCAGTTTCAATTTCCATCAGCCTAGAACGTTTATCCTCGTTTGTCAATTGCCTGACCATCGTATAGCCTTTACCAGTTAATACTCTTTTGCTTTTGTCGCCAATACAAGTCCACATAATATCTTTTGATTTAGCTTTTGCGATATTGTGAAAAAAGTTAAAGGCGTCACTTTTGAGTCGCTTCATTATTGGCTTGTCGATATTATTTTTGTACCATGTCGAGCTAAATGCAGCTTTAGGATAGCCATTAAGTTTTTCATCACAAAAAATTGTTATTAACTCTTTGTACTGGCGGCGGCCAGCTATATCATCTCTATAGTCGCATAATTGATATTCCCTGACATTCGAGGTTTCCTCTACTCCGTACATAGTGTACGAAATGTTATGATAGTCGAAAAACGCCTTTAATGCACTACCCTCAAACAGATATGTCATAACATAAACATCTTCAAAGGCGCGAAATACGTCAACTGGGAATTCCCATAAAAACAGAGTATCGTTCATGAGAATTAAATTGCCACGCTTGGCAAGCCGCTCCACCTCTGTATAATTGCTACCTATGTAGGAGTCACAAATCCAATGAACCCGGCCATATTCGTCTACGCTAATTGCGCCTCTGTCCAACAAAAACTGAACATCTTCTTTTGATTTTCTGCGGTCGTGACCATTAACCACATCGTTAAACTCGACCACAACATCAATAACCTCATCCAAAATAAGAGTATATTGTCCATCACGGATTAAATCAACCGTTTCAGATGTAGAGTTGCAAAATGTTGAATGTGATACTGCTATGTTATGACACTGTGCCAACAAATGATTAAGACCATTGATTTTACGACCATCTTTATATGCTGGCTCATAGAATGGTTTTTGTGTTGCCTCTTTGATTCTATCAATTTCAGATAGTAGCGGAGTGCAGTACACATATGATTTTTCTGGGTTACTATTCATTTCTTGAATCGCAAAACTCGTTTTTCCTTTTCCGCACATTGCATCAATAGTTTTGACTATAGCCAACGAACTTGACAAAAGCGAACACACATAGTAAAATACCTCTATGAGATACTCTATCGATATAAGACAAAAAGCACTTGCAGCTTTACGCAAAGGTCGCACTAAAAAAGAAGTCAACGAA
>Ga0209755_10000700_pt1 | contig 58802 bp, 43 predicted proteins | sample TergutCo191P1_FD_187301 | JGI IMG/M metagenome (GOLD analysis project Ga0209755, IMG submission 187301) | Cornitermes sp. P1 segment gut microbial communities from Petit-Saut dam, French Guiana - Co191P1 (SPAdes) (version 2) | ecosystem: Host-associated > Arthropoda: Insects > Digestive system...
TGCCGGCCTCGTCGTCGATTGCTATCTTCCTGGAGGTAACCTCGGTTATGTAGAGGTTGGGCAGGGCCGCAAGCTGTTCGGCGGTTCTGTCGCCGTTGTCAAGCCTAAGCACCGGGGGATCAAAGTTTTCGGTAACCCGTATGGCGACGGGGCTTCCAGGCATGAAGGGGTTCGGGCGTTTGTCCGGATCGGGATCGTCAGGATCATTGCCGTGGTTTAGGGGAGGAAAGTGCCCCACGACTCCCTCCCTGTCCTTGGTGATTATGCGGAAGTAGTAATACCCGGATCCAAGGCCGCCGCCGGGAAACTCGGCCGGTACCACTCCGTCGTCACGCCGTTCCCCTAGCCTGAAGCGGCTCATTCTGAAAGTGAAATTTGCGAAATTGACGCCTATGGGATCGCTCGTATCTTTTTGCAGCCGCCAGTCGTAGGTTCCGGCGGCACCCTCGTCGTTGATTGCCGGCATGGAGCCGGGGGCAAAAAGGAACATGCTTACCCAGCCGTAGTCCTCGTGGTCGGCGTTCCAGTCAATGCCGTCGGGCTGGCCCACCTCCTCCGGCCATATCTGGATCTTGGGGTAGCCAGGGGCAAGGCCCAAAAGGTCAACCACGTCGCCCCGAATTTCGAGGCCGCTGGGAATAAGGGCCGGCCCCTTGTCGTTGACCTCGAGTATCCTGTCGTCACGGGGGAACGAAAAACTTATGGCGGAAGGCTCGTTCTTGACGGTATAAACCGTCTCGATTACTTCCGAAGGGCCAACGTTGTCAACGGCCCTGAACTGTATGCGTATCCTACCGTCCGGCAGGGCAACGTTCCCACCCAGGAAGTTAAGGGTGTCCAAGGTAAACGACCATCTCGCATTGATTCCCTCGCCGGGCACAAAGGTTTTGGTTATCTTGCCGCCGAGTCCGGGTACGGTTATGTCGATCCACTCGTCAGGCTCCGGAACACGTATCCCCTTTTCGGCGAACCTATCCCCCACGATTCGGACTTCGACCCGATGCAGATCACGATGCGCCCAGGCTTCCCCAATGATAACTTCCTGCCTATGGAGAAAGCTTGCGGCAACCGGCGACACGTTGAAGATTCGCGCATCCCCGATGACAACCTTTTCCCCCAGGTCCTTGACGAAGGGATTGTTGCAGGAACCGAAAAGCCCCAGAATTGCAATGGCAAAAACCAGGGAGCAGAGTGAAACCACCGGCATTCTTTTCAGGTACCCATATCTAAGCATTATGTCTCCTTCGCAGCCAACGCAGTGTTGGGCTATTTACCTATCCTCGCCGCACCCCCTCCCATAAAATAAGCACACACGTATCCCCTTCTCACATAAGTGTCCTCAAGCGGCCTTACATTGATACATATAATTTCAGAAATAGCCGGGCGAAAGTCAATTTTTGCCTGGTCGGTTTTTTGAGGCCCCATGGTTTTTTTACAGTGGTGAAGTGGTGAGTTGGAGGCGTGTATCTGGGAAACCGCTTTCCATCCACTACGAATCCCTAGCAGGTTTCTACGTAAATCGATGGATCATCAGGTGTAATCCGTATGCATGATAAAAAAAACTTTCACCCAGTCCCTAATTTTTTGGCACTGGGTGAAGATGTCACGTTTTCCAGCAAAGCTAACAAAAACAAGCACGCCACCGCCAGTTTCACCACGTATCGACGGCGACGAGTCGCCGCCCCAATATTTCCAAACACGAAGACGGTAGGAGTCCAAGACAGATGCCCTACGGCAGAACAACCTGAACCGGGGAATTACGGTGCGTGGTCGTATTGTCGCCGACCTGTCCGGAAGCGTTGTTTCCCCATGCCCATAGTGTGCCGTCTGTCCTAGTAGCCGCTGCGTGCGAACCACCTGCGGATATGTAGGCCCAGCTTGTCAACGCCCCAATTTGTACGGGAACGTCGCGTTGTATCGTCGTGCCGTCGCCAAGCTGTCCGTTCGTGTTGTTCCCCCAGGCCCAGGCCGTGCCGTCCGTTCTTACGGCAACTGTATGTGCATCGCCTGCGGATGCGGTGGCCCAGTTTGTCGCAGTCCCCACTTGTATTGGATAAGTTTGGGACCCCGTTGTTTCACCTTCGCCAATCCTGCCATTTTCCCTGTTTCCCCAGGCCCACAGCTCGCCGGTCGTCGTGACGGCGACAGTGTGCGAAGCGCCTGCGGATGCGGTTGCCCAGATTCTGTCAGTTCCCACTTGTATGGGCGTGGTTTGATTCCCCGTCGCCTCGCCCTCGCCTATCCTGCCGTTTTCCCTGTTTCCCCAGGCCCATAGCTCGCCGGTCGTCGTGATGGCAACTGTATGCGAATCACCGGCGGATACATGCGCCCAGTTCGCCGCCGCCCCTATTTGGATGGGGGTGGTTTGGGATCCCCAGATTTGACCTTGTCCGATCCTGCCGCTCTCCCTATTTCCCCAGGCCCATAGCGTGCCATCGGTTCTGATGGCCACGGTATGCGAGTTGCCAGCGGACACATGCGCCCAGTCGGATGCGGTTCCTATTTGGATGGGGGTAAACATCGTCGATGTTGTGCCATTGCCAAGTTGGCCGTTCGCGTTGTTCCCCCAGGCCCATAATTGTCCATCTGTTGTGACAGCAACGGTATGCGCCCCACCTGCGGACACCGTGGCCCAGTTTGTAGCAGTCCCTACTTGCACGGGAGCATTGCGACTGGTTGTCGTGCTATCGCCAAGCTGGTCATTTGCGTTATTTCCCCAGGCCCACAGCGTTCCACCCTCTTCCAGGGCGATCGTGTGCGCCTCCCCCGTGGACACAACGGCCCACTCTATATTTGCGATGGAGCTGGCCGCCGTACCGGTAGCACTACCTGAATTCAATTGGCGAGTTACGACTACCGATATTGCCGATCCCACGTCGGCGGTTTGTATGTCGTATGTGTCGTCTGTTGCACCCAAAATATCGATGGTGCCGCGCCTCCACTGAAAGGAGATGGCTCCACTGCCGCCAAGGTTGACCGTGTTCGCCGTAAGCGTATGCCCTATTCGCAGGATGCCAGTTATGCTTACCGTTCCAGGCAATTCGGGTAGCGCACCGTTCACAATTCGTATGGTGCCGTCGGTGGTGGTCAAATTACCCAATGATGCAAAAACACCGTGGGCATTGAATGCGCCACGCTGGGCTGTGCCGGAATTGAACAACGTCGCACCGCTGCCAGTGGCGGTGGCGGTATTCTGAAACCCCACCGCCGCATCACTGCCATGGATAACCCCATCGCTTATGCGGAACGTCCCCCCACTGGCAACATGCACGCCACCGCCTGTGCTGGAAGCATTGCCAGCGGAATTGTCCGCTATTTCCCCGCCGCGCATCTCAAACGTGCCACCGTCGTTCACGCGAACGCCGCCGCCTAAGCTGCCACTATCCCAAGTATTGGAATTGGTATTCCCCGTGATCCTTGCTCCCTCGTTCATAACCAAAGTGCCGCCGCTGTTTACCCGTACAAGGTGGTTGTCGTTATGGCGACCCATCAGCGTAATGTTGTCGTCCAGCACAAGCGTAACGCCGGATCCCACCACAAAGAGGTTCCCGTTGGCGGAAAGGCTTATGGTACGCATTGCCTCGTCGCCTCTAAGGGTTACGGTAAGGTTGGTTCTACCAGTGGGCAGTGTTGGAACAGCGTCCCATCCTGTTTGCTCAGGAGCAATAGTCTCATCACCACTTAGCTCGACAACATAAGAACCGCCGCTCTGCGCAAACCTACGCAGCCATACAAATTGTTCGGCAAGGGTACCCTCTTCCGGCATCTGCAAAACGCCGTCTATTATATGGATGGTGCCGTCGGTAGTGGTCAAATTACCCAACGATGTAAAAACACCGTCGGCGTTGAACGTGCCACGCTGGGCCGTGCCGGAATTGAACAACGCCGCGCCGCTGCTGGTGGCGGTAGCCGTGTTTTGAAGCCCAGTCGCTGCATCACTGCCATGGATAACCCCGTCGCTTATACGGAACGTCCCCCCACTGGCAACATGCACACCGCCACCTGTGTTGGAAGCATTGCCAGTGGAATTGTCCGCTATTTCCCCGCCGCGCATCTCAAACGTGCCACCGTCGTTCACGCGAACGCCGCCGCCGAAGCTGCCACTATCCCAAGTATTGGAATTGGTATTCCCCGTGATCCTTGCTCCCTCGTTCATAACCAAAGTGCCGCCGCTGTTCACCCGTACAAGGTGGTTGTCGTTATTGTGACCCATCAGCGTAATGTTGTCGTCCAGCACAAGAGTGACACCAGGACCTATCCTAAAGAGGTTCCCATTGTCGGAAAGGCTTATGCTACGCATCGCCCCGCCGCCTCTAAGGGTTATGGTAAGGTTGGTTCTGTCGGTGGGCAGTGTTGACGTTGTTGTCTGTGTCCAATTACCCCAATCGTCCCATCCTTGTGCTACCATGGGATCTGGCCCGATGGTCTCATTACCGCTTAGCTCGACAACGTATGAACCGTCGCTCTGTGCGAAATCCCGCAGCCATGCAAGTTGTTCGGCAAGGGTACCCCCGTCCAGCACTTGCAAAACGCCGTCTGCCACATGGATAGTGCTGTTGATGGTGGTTAAAATACCCAATGATGTAAAAACACCATCGGCGTTGAACGTGCCGCGCTGGGCCGTGCCGGAGTTGAACAACGCCGCGCCGCTGCTGGTGGCAGTAGCCGTGTTTTGAAGCCCCACCGCCGCATCACTGCCATGGATAACCCCGTCGCTTATGCGGAACATCCCCCCACTGGCAACATGCACGCCGCCGCCTGTGTTGGAAGCATTGCTGGCAGAATTGTCCGCTACTTCCCCGCCGCGCATCTCAAACGTGCCGCCGTCGTTCACGCGAACGCCGCCGCCGAAACTGCCACTATCCCAAGTATTGGAATTGGTGTTCCCCGTGATCCTTGCCCCCTCGTTTATAACCAAAGTGCCGCCGCTGTTCACCCGTACAAGGTGGTTGTCGTTATTGTGACCCACCAGCGAAATGTTGTCGTCCAGCACAAGCGTAACGCCGGATCCCACCACAAAGAGGTTCCCGTTGGCGGAAAGACTTATCGTTCGCATTGCCTCGCCGCCTCTAAGGGTTATGGTAAGGTTGGTTCTGTCGGTGGGCAGTGTTGACGTTGTTGTCTGTGTCCAATTACCCCAATCGTCCCATCCTTGTGCTACCATGGGATCCGGCCCGATGGTCTCATTACCGCTTAGCTCGACAACGTATGAACCGTCGCTCTGTGCGAAATCCCGCAGCCATGCAAGTTGTTCGGCAAGGGTACCCCCGTCCGGCACTTGCAAAACGCCGTCTGCCACATGGATAGTGCTGTTGATGGTGGTTAAAATACCCAATGATATAAAAACACCGTCGGCGTTGAACGTGCCGCGCTGGGCCGTGCCGGAGTTGAACAACGCCGCGCCGCTGCTGGTGGCAGTAGCCGTGTTTTGAAGCCCAGTTGCTGCATCACTGCCATGGATAACCCCGTCGCTTATACGGAACGTGCCGCCCCAGTCAATATGCACGCCGCCACCTGTACTCGAAACGCTGCCTACGGAATTGTCCGCTATTTCCCCGCCGCGCATCTCAAACGTGCCACCGTCGTTCACGCGAACGCCGCCGCCTCTATCCCAAGTATTGGAATTGGTATTCCCCGTGATCCTTGCTCCCTCGTTCATAACCAAAGTGCCGCCGCTGTTCACCCGTACAAGGTGGTTGTTGTTATGGCGACCCACCAGCGAAATGTTGTCGTCCAGCACAAGCGTAATGCCAGATCCCACCACAAAGAGGTTCCCACTGTCGGAAAGACTTATGCTACGCATCGCCCCGCCGCCTCTAAGGCTTATGGTAAGGTTGGTTCTGTCGGTGGGCAGTGTTGACGTTGTTGTCTCTATCCAATTTCCCCAATGGTCCCATTCGTTTACTACCATGGGATCTGGCCCGATAGTCTCATTACCGCTTAGCTCGACAATATAAGAACCGCCGCTGGACGCATTTTCCCTAAGCCAGGCAAATCGACTGGCAAGCGTGGCCCCGGGCACTATCAAACCGCCCTGCCCTTCTCTTAAAACGGTAACGGTGGCTGTCCCACTTACCATGTTATCGGACGTCGAAATCGCTCGCACCGTGATCGCTGTGGCCGTTTCATTGCTCGCCACGGAAAGGCGACCGTCATCGGATATGTGGGTTTCCACAACTCCACCCTCAACTTCCCACATAACGGTTTGCGGTGGGTCGGGAAAGCCCCAAACCGTGGCGGTAAAGTCATGGCTCCTGCCCCCCATGACACTGACAGCCCCAGGATCCACCGTTACGTCGAATATCGTTGGTGCGGCCGGATCCATGCGACACCCCATCATCGAAAAGCCGATTATCGCCACGAATGCGGTAATCCCGAATAACCTTGCTTTCTGCATCATTAAAAAGCCCCTCCTTGTGGACGATCCTCCGGATCAGCTCCGGAGGTATGCAAACCTGCGTGGTGGCAGGTGGGTTTACAGCCTGAACCCGATGCCGGCTTTTATGGCCACGCCGAAACCGCCGGAACCCCACCTGTCCCAAAAACCAAAACGGTAGGAACCCAGGATGGATGCCCTGGCAAATATGTTCCTGGTTAGAAAGATATCACCACCCGCACCGAGTACGATCCTGAAGTGCACATCGTCCTCTATTAAGTCTCCAAAATTAAGTTGGCCACCCACACCCAAAAGCGGGAAAATATCGCCCCACCCGAAAAGGATGGGCAGTTTTCCCAACAGGGTGGCGTCCAGTACCATAACCGATTCATCGCGTACTTGGCCCCGTGTGGCACAAATAAGGGTTTGGGACCCACCCATAAACGCGACCGAAAGTTCGACGAATGTCGCATCCACAAACACCCAGGCTCCAAAACCTGTCTGGCGAAGTCTTTCCTCCACCATAACGGGAAATCCCCCGCTGCCAGGTGGCCCAGGCACCGTAATCCGTCTTTCCCCCGAAGCGAGCGATCCCCCCTCGAAAATAGCCCCGCCGCCGATACTCCACGGCGACTGTGCGAAGGCCCCCGTTGCGACACTCGCCGCAAGGGCCAAAACAAGCAAACATCTTTTTGTCATATGCCTTTCCTTTTTTTGTTTTCAACTGTCACGCTTTGCGCCCCCACAATGGGGGCGTTTTCCTAACGTCCGCGTATGCCGCGTCTGCCGCCGGCATCCGCAGGGGGCGTACCGGCAACAGTCTCGCCACGGCGCACAAATCGGTGTTGTGTGGTTGTGCCGTCATCCGTGACTGTTATACCCTCCATGAGCGTCTCATCGGTAAACCTTATAACCACGGCCGTTGCGGTGCTTATCTCCCGGTGGCCATGCACATCGCGCCAGCCCACACGAATGTTGATTACATCGTGGCCGCCTATTGCGATCGCCTGGTCCATGAGATCCGCAATAAGCGTTTCATGGCTCGTGCTTCTCACAACCACCGCCCCAACAACTTCATGATTCTTGCTGGTAATGAACATGTAGTCCGAGATTGTGGGAAATTTTGTCGGTGGCACACCCGCTGCCGACATGCACCCCGTCAAGGAAAACCCGATCACGGCAACCACGATGATCCCGATAACTTTTAGTCCTTTTTTCATGGAAGAACTCCTTTTTACGGCACTCGCCCGATACGAGAACCGCATCCGCCTGCCTTGCCTAATGACTGACGAACTGTGAGATAGCCTGCTCATACGGGCAGGGTTGTCCAAAAATACGCCTGCAAACCAAAAATAGGCTACAGGAATACACATGGACTTTAGTTATAGTTTCACATGATATAGGACTTTGACCATTTTGTCAAGCGTTTGCACTTGTAGTTCAATAAGGTGTAGTACACAAGGGGAATTTTCGGGTAATGATTAGCGCTCAAGGCCTACGGTCTCTTTTGGGCAGACGAATTCAGTTTTTTCGGAAACAGCGGCAGTTGTCTCAGGCAGCTTTTGCGGAAAAGGTGGATCTTTCAATTGCTTCCCTAAGCCAAATCGAGAGAGGCTTAAATTACCCTTCTTCGGAAACCCTGTCCCGCATTGCCAATACACTGGGGGTAGAGGCATGTGAACTGTTTCAGGAGGACGAAATGCCCGCGGAATACCGAGACCTGCTTGCAAGGTTCAAAAACGATGTCCTTAAGTCCGTCCTAAAGTCCGTCGAGGCGGTCTATACATCGTATGAAGAATAGAGTAGTGGGCAGAATCCGTGATGCGAATCAGGAACTATGCGAAAATAAGGCGTAGACTGCCTGTGGGGCATATGTATTTTGCGTATCACGGGTTTTGCCCACTACCTCCGCCGTTTAGGATAAACTCACAGGCGGTTCGTGCATCCAGGGCCATCATGTGGATTTTGCAGTTAGAAGTTTCACCCTAAGATCACTAACAACTAACCACTTCTCTCTAGCCGGAGGTGCGGCGGCCTTCCATGAAGGCACGGTACTTGTCGGGGTCGCTCTTGAACGCAATGATGTGGGAGGAGGGATCCATCATGGCCCGTTCCAGGGCTTCCTCGGCCTCGAAGACCAGACGTGCGGCGTTGACCTCCCTTCCCGAACAGGCCGAAATTCCCATGCAAAGATCGGTTTTCTGCTTGAAGACGGTGGGATACTTGCCCAGGGCCCTGTTGTGGAACTCGGTCGCATTAAGGAACCCCATGTCCAGGCTCAGGCCGGGGCAGATGATCGTAAAGCCCAATCCGCTCCTTTCGCAGATAAACTCCCTTGAGGAGAAGAAACGGGCGGCATCCGCGGCGAGACGGGCGAAATAGTTTTCCGCCTCCACGGGCTTGAATTCAACGGCAATAAAGGCGAGATCCTGTCCTGCCGACAAGCTGCGGTGTATTTCCTCGGCAAGCCTGCCTTCGGTATGCTCCTTTCTGACAATGTGTCCACGTTCGGAGTAATTCCCAGGCGTATGGGCTGAAGGTTTTGGCTTTCTTTCCCTGACCTTTTCCGCCTCGCCGTATGTTTCGGTCTGCGCCGAGCGTCGGGACTCGGCGGCAGGGTGTGGCTCCTGGTCTTCCTCGTCGTAGCCGTCGGCCAGAACATACCGCCGCTGGAACGACGATTCCACGAGCAGGGTTAAAAACGCCACGATGAGGGCCGCGGCGATAAGAATCATCGCTCGCCTAAGGATGTCGGCAAGTTCGGCGTAGTCAAACACCCCAGCCACCGCATGGATGTTGACGTTCCACATTCCCTGTATCCGCAGGGGCATGAACAGTTCCTGCCTGGAAAAATCAAAGCGGTTCCTGAACCTGGGCGAACCATCGACCCAGGTAATGGCGTGTCCCCGCTCCCTTTCAAAGCCGAACATCCCACCAGGGCTGGAAATTATAACGCCTTCGAGAACCCTGCTTTCGTTAAGGGCGTTTTGGACGATTTCGATATAGATCTCGTCCATGAAACTGACGGCCCCAGCCGCGGACGCTCTGTCCGCAAGGGCGTAAAATTCCCTGGTCGCATTGGCACGGCGTTGATCCATGCTGGCACTGATTCCGATAATCACCCAAACCAGTGCCCCAAGGTACACCAATATACAGACCGAGGCTATAAATGTGCCAAAGACCGAAGTCTTCTTTGAATTTTCTGACCGGAGCATAAGCTATTATATACGTAATCGACACATTTTGCTAGTGTCATTAGTATGAGGTTGAGAAAATCGTCGTTGCCCTTGGGTTGGTACCCCCAAAACCCGGAAGAAATCACCCATTTCCTGTCCGAGTTTGCGAACATGACGAATTGTACCACAGCCGCCATCGCCCCACACGCTGGCTGGTTCTATTCGGGCAGGATCGCCGCAAGGGCGGTCTCCCTTTTGGACAGGAAGGCCGACACTTTGGCCGTCATCGGGGGGCATCTTCCGGCCGGGCGCAAGCCACTTTTTGCCATGGAAGACGCGGTCTGGACACCGCTTGGCAACATGGCCGTGGACACCGAACTCCGTGCGGCAATGATAGGCGAAACCGCAGGCGAGGAGGACAGTTTTCAGGACAACACTGTGGAAGTGCTTCTGCCCATGGCCCGTTTTTTCCTTCCAGATGCTTCACTACTCTGGATGCGCCTTCCATCCGAAATGTCATCGTTCGAGGCTGGCAAAGCCCTTGCCGCCATCGCAAGGAAACAGGGGCGTACTCTGGCCGTCCTTGCCTCCGCCGACCTAACCCACTACGGACCAGGCTACGGCTTTGCCCCCAGGGGAATCGGCCCGGAGGCGGTGCGCTGGGTACGGGAAGTCAACGACCGCCGCTTCATAGAGGCCGTGGAGTCGGGGGATCCGGCATCGGTGCTGGAAAGGGCGAAGGCGGACAATTCAAGCTGTTCCGCAGGGGCTGTGCTTGGCGTGATGGGCTTTGCGCAGGCCACGGGGGCAGGGTCGGCAAAGCTTCTCGAATACGGCACCAGTGCCGATGCGGAAAAGTCCCCTCCGCCAAGTTCATTTGTCGGCTATGCGGCGTTTGCATTTTGAGGCTTGGTAGCATTTTTCGTAAAACAACACGATACGTTGACAACCTGAATCGGATCCAGTATGATGTACATCCAAGGAGAGATTGCATGTCAAATGACCACAATACAGTTCCACTCACTTTAGAAAACATAGATGCCTTTTTCGAGGGCACCGAATATGGTCATTATTGTGTGGGCACGATTAATCCTCTTACAAATGCTTTTAAAGGGGAGCCTAATAAATCTGGAAACATCAAAGAAGAACTCATTAAGCGATTGGATAGCGGAAGCAATCTCTATTTCCAGTATGAAATTGTTTATTAAATTAGGAATGACCAACCATTTTGCTGCAAGCCAGTAATGTGTGGGTCGTGATAAGACGCAATAGTTAACATATAAGCGTTCCCGGAAGCATTGTTCCCTTGTAGTACCTATTCCCTATCCCCGTTTCCTACACTATACTTTCACCATGCTTGCAAAACTTATCCGTGAGACATTGGCCGAAGTCCCGGCGTCGCAGGAAATAGAGATACGGGGCTGGGTTAGAACCAAAAGGGAAACGAAGAACCTGGTTTTTGTCGAGGTAAACGACGGTTCCTGCCGTGCCAGTATACAGTGCACCTTCGATCGTGGGGCGACGACCGAAGAAACCGAGGCCGCACTTGCCGCACTTGGCACGGGCGCGGCGGTGGCCATTTCGGGGCAGCTTGTATCCTCCCCCGCTTCGGGGCAGGCCGTGGAGGTTTCCGCCAACTCGCTTAGGATAGTCGGCGAGGCCCCGGCGGAAACCCGGGAGGCCGATCCCGAATACCTTGGCATACCGGCATATCCACTGCAGAAAAAGCGGCATTCCATGGAGTTCCTTCGGGAAATCGCCCATCTTCGCCCTCGTACCAATACCTTCGGCGCTGTGGCCCGTGTCCGTAGCCGCATGTCCTATGCCATTCATCGGTACTTTAACGAGAACGGCTTTCAGTATATCCACACGCCGATAATCACGTCGGCAGACGGGGAAGGCGCTGGGGCGATGTTCCAAGTGACGACCCTGGATCTTGACGCGATGTCGGCGGCGGCGAAGCCCGGGCCTGTCGATTATGCGAGGGACTTTTTCGGCAAGAAAACCTTTCTTACCGTCACGGGCCAGCTTGAGGGGGAGGCCTATGCCTGCGCCCTTTCCCGCATATACACCTTCGGCCCCACTTTCCGTGCGGAAAACTCCAACACCAGCCGGCACCTCGCCGAGTTCTGGATGATAGAGCCGGAGGTCGCATTTTTCGATCTCCACGACAACATGGCCCTGGCCGAGGACTTTCTAAAATACATCTTCCGTGCGGCCCTTGAGGAATGCGCCGACGACCTTGCCTTTTTCGACGCCCATGTCGAGAAGGGCATAATCGAAACGCTGACCCATGTAGTGGATTCCAAGTTCACCCACGTCACCTACACCGATGCCGTCAAGGAACTGGAAAAGGCCGTGGCCGGCGGTACAGCCTTTGAATTCCTCCCTCGCTGGGGCAGCGACTTGCAGAGCGAGCACGAAAAATTCCTTACCGAAAAGCTTATCGGCGGCCCCGTGATCGTCACAGACTACCCCAGGGATATAAAGGCGTTCTATATGAAGCAGAACGACGATGGCAAGACCGTGTGCGCAATGGACGTGCTGGTTCCCAGGATCGGCGAGATAATCGGCGGTTCCCAGCGCGAGGAAGATCTGGGGAAATTGTGCGGACGAATGAGCGAGCTTGGGATGAACATCGGGGATTACTCGTGGTTCCTGGATCTGCGCCGCTACGGCACGGTTCCCCACGCAGGTTTCGGGCTTGGCTTCGAGCGGCTGATTCAGTACGTTACCGGCATGGCAAACATCAGGGACGTTATCCCGTTTCCAAGGGCCGTGGGACAGGCGGACTTTTGAGACGGATAACGCTTCGCCTTTTCCTGCTGCTTTTTTGCGGCACGGTTTTTTTCCCACAAAGCATCTTGGCCCAGGTTGGTTTTGATCGCTACGATCAGGGGCGGTTGGCTTTTGCCCCAGGGCTTAACTTCGACACCCCTCCCCTACTCGTGCCCCACCTTGCCGGTGCGCCGGAGATTTCCGCAAGGGCCGCCGTCCTGATCGATGCGGCCACGGGGACGGTGCTTTACTCCAAAAAACCGGGGCTGGAAATCCCCCCAGCCTCGCTCACCAAGGTGGTGGCGATGCACCTCGTGCAGAACGCCGTGGCCGAGGGCAGGGCTTCCATGGACGAAATCGTGCCAATAGGGCTTGAAAGCTGGGCCTTGAACCAGCCGCCCTTTTCCAGCCTGATGTTCCTTGAACCAGGGCAGCTCGTGACACTTAGGGAACTGATGCTGGGGCTAGCCGTTCCGTCGGGGAACGATGCCTCCGTCGCCGTGGCCCTGCACTTTTCCCCATCGGTCGATGAGTTTTCCGCCGCAATGACCCGGGAGGTTCGCCGCATGGGGCTGACAAGAACCCGTTTCGTCGAGCCGTCGGGCATTTCCGCCGAAAACATGACAACCGCCGCCGAGTTCACGGCCTTTACCCGTGAATACCTGCGCCTGCACCCCCAGAGCCTCGCCGAATTTCATTCGGTACGGGAATTCGCCTTCCCCACTGCGGCCAACGTTCGGCCTGCCCTTCGGGCAAACCCAGGAACCATAGTGCAGGAAATCCGCAACACCCTGCTATGGACTTTCCCCGGCGTTGACGGCCTTAAAACGGGCTTTATCCCGGCATCCGGCTTCAACGTTTCGCTTACCGCCGAACGGGACGACACACGTTTCATCGCCGTAATCCTAGGCTCAACGACCGCCCAAGACCGCAACCGTGACGGCGACCTGCTGCTTTCCTGGGCTTTCGGGAATTTCAGAACCGTCCGCCCCGGTATGCCGTACATCGAACCGGTGCGCTTATGGAAAGGCAGGGAAAGGCATGCCATACTGCGGACGGCGGAATCGCTGGAATTTACCGCCCCGCTTGATCGCCTGGGCGACCGTTCCGCCCCGCTTTGGTTCTCCGTGGAAACCGATGCCCCCCTTGTCGCCCCCCTGCCGGCATTTCACCCCGTCGGCTGGCTGGTCTTTGCCGACGATGTGGGGGAAGTCCATCGGGTACGGCTTCTTACCGCAAGGGAATACAGGCAGGGGAACATTTTCCGACGGATGTGGGGTGCCATACGGCTTTTCTTTATGAGGCTGGGGAACCGGGGCTAGATTTATCGGCTTTGACAAGTGAAGTGACTTTTGCCTTCAAGGCCGATATATCCGCCCTTATGCTTTTGTGTTCGAAGGGCAAGGACATCAACACGGCAGCCACGCAGGAATAGATATACAAAGGAATTACCAGCCATATTATTGGCCAGTAAAAGGGCGCACCGGCATTTGGGCCTATGGGTACCGTCAAAAACAGTTCCGGCGTCAAGGCCGTAAAAAGTATGCCCATAAACTCGACATCGCCCAGCGGCCCGAATATAAGGGCACTGTTGCGGATCTCGTTGCTGAACAGATGGTTTATATGCACAAACCCGGTGCCTATCAGGATTACTTCGTTGACAAGGATTACGCACAGGGTCAGATAAGCCAGAAACGGAACTTTAGGTATTCGCCTGTAGTCAAGGCTGTGCAGTTTTAGCAATACCATTAGCAAGGGCACGACCCACAAAAGGATGTGGGAATAGTAAAACCGCATGGTTTCAAACTCGAAGGCATTATGTCCTATCACGTCAACGGGGAAAACGGTCGCGCCGATACCACTTATTACCCCCAGGTAGAACATATAGTCCTTTAGGATTTTCCTTTTGGACAGGAAAATCCACGGAAAGACCAGAACGCTAACCGCACAAACGTTTTCGGGCGTAACCGTCCTTATCGCCAGGGGCATCCATTGCCGATAAGGATCGAAGGCAAGCTTCGCAAAGTGCAGGACGAAATTGGAGAGGAGAATGCCGAACAGCACCATGGTGGAGGTTTTCCTGCTTTTGTTTCGCAGCAGGAAATATAGGCCGAACAACAGGCCCAAGGCAAATGCCACGTACAGGAAATAAAAAAAGTTAAAGTATTCGACCATGCTTCCCCACCGTTTGCGAGTTTAGCCTATCCCTTTCCTGCCTATGTCGGTGCGGCAAAACAAATTGTCGCATTTTATTTTCCCGATTTCCCCGTACACTTCTTTTTGCGCCAGCTCAAGTGTCCGAGCCTTTCTTGCGACTACCAATACTCGCCCACCGTTTGTCACGAATTTTCCGTCCCTGTGATCGGTTCCGCAATGGAAAACAAGGGTGTCCTCTTTTAGACCGTCAAGCCCGTCTATGGCAAAACCCGTGGAATATGCGCCTGGATAGCCCTTGGAACCAAGCACGACTCCCACGACAGCATCGTCGCTCCATTGCAGTGCCAGATTTTCTTCGGCCATATCGTTTTTTAGTAAGGCCATGATCGTTTCAAACAAGTCGCTTTCCAGTCTGGGAAGCAACACCTGCGCCTCGGGGTCGCCCAGACGTGCGTTGAACTCTATTACCTTTGCTCCCCGGCTTGTTGCGATAAGCCCACCGTACAAAAAGCCCGTAAAACTTCGCCCCTCCAGTACCATCGCTTTCGCCGTCTTCACAAGAATTTGCTCGGCTGCGTTTTTGACAACATCGTCGTCAATCTGCGGAACGGGCGAGTAGGCTCCCATGCCGCCGGTATTCGGCCCCTTGTCGCCGTCGTAGGCACGTTTGTGATCCTGGGATATCACCATGGGATAGACCTTTTCCCCGTTCACAAAAGCGATAAAGGAAAATTCCTCCCCCTCAAGAAATTCCTCCACCACCACGGTCTGGCTTGCCGCACCGAACTTGCCGTCCTGCATCATTTCCCTCAAAGCGTTTTGGGCCTCTTCCAGGGTATGTGCTATGACCACGCCTTTTCCGGCTGCCAGGCCGTCAGCCTTTATTACGACGGGAAAGTCGGCTTTTTCGATGTACCGGCAGGCTTCGCCGTGATCCGTAAAAGCCTTGTATGCGGCGGTCGGGATACCGTGTTTTTCCATAAGGTTTTTTGCAAATGACTTACTCCCCTCGATGATGGCGGCATTGGCCTTCGGGCCGAAAACGGTCAGACCAGCCTGCAAAAACCTGTCCACGATGCCGTTAACGAGCGGTACCTCCGGGCCTACCACGGTAAGGGAAATCGATTCCTGCTTTGCGAAATCGATCAATGCGTCAAAATCATTTTCGTCTATGTCCACCGGGCTTGCCACGTCTTCCATGCCCTTGTTGCCTGGAGCCACATACACAGCATCCACGCAGGCGGATTTTGAGAATTTCCATGCCAATGCATGTTCACGTCCGCCGCGACCAACCACCAAAACTTTGTTCATTTATTTTCTCCAACATAGAATTTTGTTGCACGATATGTGAGCTATACGTCCAAAGTTGCCCTCAGGTTTTTCAGGACCTTTGCCGCAGCCTCAAAATCACATTCCTTGACCTGCATGAACAAATCATTCGCCTGGGGAATCATGCGGAGTTCTTCCAACAGATTCAGGGCTTCGGCGCTGTCGGTCATTATCAGTTCATGCAGTTTGTCCAGCAGAACCTTGGCTTTTTCCTTGTCAAAAACCGTGTCGTTGGGGAGTGCGGTGGTATCCGGCATTTCTATCTGCCCAAGCACACGTATCAGTTCACCTTCCAACGCGTTCAGCAGGTTTGCAGAAGGCATGTTCCCGTCTTTGAGTACTTGTTCCACCTTGACCGTGGCCCGTACCAATGCGTCCTCGTGGATTAGGCCTGCCAAACCTTTCAGGGTGTGAATCAGACGGTATGCCGTATCGATGTCGCCGGTGTCCAGGGCCGCACTTATGTCCACAAATACGTCCTTTTGGCTTTCCGCAAAGTCCACCCGTAATTTGGTTGCCACCTCGGGCCTGTTAAGATAGCCATCTATGCCCGTATCGAAAGCGCCTGGCCTAAAACCTTTGCCCGCCGTGGCCGCCGCCTCTAGTACCTCGGGTGGCTGCTTGTCCCTGATGTATTTCGTTAATATGGTGTTTAGGTGCATCGTCTGAATCGGCTTTGAAATAAAGCCGTCAAAACCGTCCCTTAAAAATCCCCCGGCTTGACCGATCAAGGCGTTGGCGGTAAGGGCCACGATGGGGTGCGTGTAGCCAAAGGCTCGCAGGGCTTTCATGGTTTCCGTGCCGCTCATACCCGGCATCATTTGATCCATGAAAATAATGTCGTACACGTTGCCCTGACTGACTTTTTCTATGGCCGCCTCTCCGCTGTCGCAGACTTCGATTTTAAGACCGTAAAACGTTAGCAAGCCCTGCGCCACGTAAAGATTGGCTTCCACGTCGTCCACCACAAGCACACTGCCGTAAGGCATAAGTTCCGGCACGAATTTGAACCTCTTTGCGGCGGAACGTGCATTTGTTTCAAGATGCCGCAGGCTGTGGGCCACCTCCGCACCCAAAACTTCTTGGCTTGCTATTTTCTGCGGTATACGGACAATGACGTTTGTGCCCTTGCCGAGTTCGCTTTCCACGTCAATCTTGGCATCCATCATTTGCACCAAGCTGTACACGATTGGCATTCCCAACCCCGTGCCGCTCATGTTGCGGTTTTCCCTTTCGTTGAAGCGTGTGTATTCGCTATACATGGCATCGATCTGTTCAGGGGTCATCCCCTGACCGGTATCACGAATGCCGAGTACAAGCGTCATGTCCTCTTCTGTTGCCGCCTTCTGGCACCGTAAGGACAGTTCCACCGAACCCGACTCCGTGTATTTTAAGGCGTTTGACAATAGGTTGCTGACAATCTGTTTGATGCGAAGCTCGTCGCCCACAAGGACAGTGGGCAGGCTTTCATCAACGTGAACATGGAATTCAATTTTTCTGCTGCCAATGTATACAAGATGCAATTGCACCATGTCGTTGATCAGACTCGCTACCTGGTATTCCTCGTTAAGGAGGGACATTTTTCCCGCCTCTATTTTGGAAAGATCCAAAATGTCGTTCACAATCTGAAGGAGTATGCTGGCCGAATCATGAATTTTGACAAAGGCTTCTTCGGTATGGGGGGACAACGTTGGATCCTGCAGTTGAATTTCGGAAATTCCCAGAACCGCCGTAATGGGCGTACGGACTTCATGGCTCATCCTGGCTAGGAACCTGCTTTTTGCCCTGTTGTTTTCTTCCGCGGTTTCCACTCGCTGGCGTTCCCAAAGCATTTCCTTTAACACACGAAGATCAAATATATATGCCGCGACAACATACTCGCCCTTATGGCTAAAACGTATAAACGCAATGTCGCAGGGAATGTATTCCCCGTCGTTGGGTTTCTGCAAAATCCACTCGAAGCGCTCGGCACCGATTTTAAGGGCTTTGCTAAAATGCTTATTCAGCCTGTCAAACCGATACTGCAAAAAAATCTCCCTAAAGTTTTCAATGCCAGCGGCTTTGTTGGCAAAATCGAACAGGTTTAGCGCTTCCTTGTTACAGTCGATGGCATCAAAATTACTGTTGATCAGGTAACAGGCAACTGGCGTACCGTCCAACATCAATTGCGCACGTTCCTCCGCTTCCTGCATCCTTTCAAGGCTTTGTTTTAGTTGGGTAACGTCGTTGGCATACGTAACGGCCACCATGTCATTGTTATATTCCATGCGATAGCCGACCACTTCCAGGAAGACAGGTTCGCCGCTTAATTTTTTTTCCACAAAATCGATGCTGTCGAAGCCGTTTTCAAAAATTCTTCCCAGGAATTTTTTCCATATTACCCATGAATACATGCCGTCAGGCTGGACATCCGGCATGACATCCCGTGATCTTCCCTTGTATTCTTCTTTGGTCGAAAATCCGTAAAAGTCGAGAGTGGTCTTGTTGCAGTCAATGTAATTATAGGCCCTGTCCCAATACTGAATCATCAAAGGTGTCGCATCAAGCATTAGCTGTGTTCGTTCGATTATCAATCGTTCCCTTTTTTGAGCCTCGTAGAATTCGCGCAGGTCTCTGATAAAGCTTAGCAATTGATCTTCGCCAAACCATTTAACACGAATCAAAGTAATCTCGCAGGGGATAGGTTCCCCATTTATATGCCGATGCATCCATTCAAAGCGGTTATGTCCTGTTTCAAACGCTATGGCATCCATGACCAAAGCCTTTTCCATCGAGTCCCTGCCGTCGGGCTGGAAAGAGGGCTGAAGCTCGAAAAACCTTTCGATGTACTCCTGCTTGTCTCGCAAACCAAACAGCCTTGGGGCTTCTTCGTTGCATTCTATGATTGCGGAGTCTTTGCCGCTTATGTTGGCAACCCAAGGCATATTGTCAATAATGATGCGCAGCCTTTCCTCCGAGGCACGCCTTTCTTCCATGCTTCTTACGAGGTACGAGACAAAGAACATGGTAAACGTAAACAAGGCTATCAAAAGAACCGCAAAGGTAACCATGATTAAGTTCAGATACCGTAAAACAATCAGCCGTGTCGCCTCGATGGGAATCACGGCAACTAAAGTCCAATCAATATTTCTCAGGGGAGTGGACAAAAAATATGAAGGGCCGAGGTTCGGGTCGTTGAATTCCACGAAATCATTCCCGATGGCAATATGCTCCATCATGAATTCCCCGTTGGGAATATAGCGGATGTTGTGCAGGTAGCCGCCCGAGCAACATGAGCAAGGTGCGTATTCGGGATTTGGGTGAACGATTATCCCTCCTTCCGATCCCACAAGGATTAGGTAGCCACACCCCGTAACGGGATGTCGGCCAACATTGTGCAGGATATAATCTATCGAGATGGAAAAACCCACGGTGGCACCCACACCGCCAAGCTCTGGCATCCATGTGCCTATGGCGACAGTCATATTTCCCGTAGACTGGGACAAATATGGTTTCGTGGCTGCCATGTCTCCATCGGCGGCAATGGCGGCTATAAACCAGGGGCGCTCCGTGGATCTCCAATGCTCCCAGGGTCCCCAGCCAACGCCGTCAAGTTCGTTCCCGGCATCGTCGGGAGTCCAGCCTAAACCGTTAATCACGCTCCCGTCGGCGAATCCGATAAAGGCATTTTCGATAAAGTCATGATCCGCCACAAAACTTTCCGCAATATCCGCAAAATGCTGCTCGCTGGGCAGTGCGCCCAAAACGGTCGCCAGACTCCGCACGGTTTGTTTTGGGATGCTGAACCAGGCATCTATTTCGTTTGCGTAGATGATTTTGTCACGTTGGGCGGCCCCGATTACATTATCGTATATGATACCCCGAACCATGGTATTGACAATGACGAATATTGTGACCAGGCCCAAAAGCAACAGGGTCGCTATGCCCAAGGCCAGCCTAACGGAGAAATTCAGCTTGGTTTTACGGTGTTCTGTCTCGTCCGTCATTCCGATGAGCCTCTGGGACATTATACCATAAACTTCGCCTTTTATAGAAGATACCACGGCAATGCCTGGAGAAGTATCCTCCTAATAAGTGCATGTTGGCTTTCATTTGACACTTTCTTCGATGGGCATAATAATTGGTGTATGACGCAATTGTCTAAAACGGGAAAAGGCGTAGAATGACAGGCGCACGGTCGCATTTCAAGGATGCCGAAAAACCAAAACTAGGCTTTTCCCATAAGCTGGTCTTGGGTATAACGACAATATCGGTACTGGGCCTGCTGGTTATGTTCGGAATCGTGAACACCATAGTTCGCAGTGCCATATACGACAATGTGATAGGCATTGCCAAGCGTGATATAATCATCCACGCCCGTGACATAGACGCATGGTTCGAAAACAGCATCCAATTCGTGAACCATCTTACCATAACCTGGCTGACGACGGGCATTGGGCCTGGTGCGTATCGTGACACAGACCCAATTGCCGTAGGCTTCGTGGAGGAGGTTGACTTTTTCATGGAGGTTTACGTTGGCTTCGAGGACGGCCGCTTCATCGGCGGTAGCGGCTGGATTCCCGATCCGTACTGGGATCCCACGACACGTCCCTGGTACAAGGCCGCGATAGCCGCCGCCGGAAACACGGTCACCGTCCTGCCTTTCGTGTACGACGCTACGGGCAGCGATCTTGTCTGCGCCGTGGCCAGATGGGTGCCGGATTTGGACGGCATGGAGGCGGTCGTCGCCGTCGGTATCAGGCTTGATGCAATAATGGAAACGGTTGAACGGCACAGGGTTATGGGTGGCGGATACCTCATCCTGCTTGGGCCGGACGGCGAGATAATATACCACCCAAATTTCCATTACAATCCTACTTTGGACGGGCTGCAAAACCTAAGGGACATACCCAACGGGGAACTGATGATGGGGATCATCGTCTCCAGGTATGAGGCCGTGCGGTTCGACGATTTCAGGCTTGGGCTTTCATACTTTATGCCTTTCCACCTAAGGGCCGCAGGCTGGACTCTGGCGGCGGTTGTCCCCATCGCCGTCACGCAAGGCCCCGTCGCCCAAAGCCTTGCCCCGATCATGGTTACCCTAACCCTTCTTCTGTTGGCCCTGTTCGTGTTCACCATGTTCTTTGTTTCCCGCATCACAAGGAGCATGGAGGAAAGCCGCGTCGCCGAGGAAAGGCTGGGCCTTATCTTCGACAATATGCCGATGGTTTCCAATTTCCGTGACAGGGATTATGGCATTCTGTCCTGCAATGCGGAGGCCCCGAAACTGTTCGGCTTGCGGGACAAGCAGGAATACCTGGACAGGTTTCTGGATCTTTCCCCGGAATTCCAGCCCGACGGTATGCATTCCAAAGACAAATCGGAGAAAATGATGAGGCTGGCCTTTGAAACGGGGAAACAGCGTTTTGAATGGATGCACCGGAAGCTTGACGGCGAGCCAATCCCCTGCGAGGTAACCCTTATTCTCGTCGATTTCCAGGGCGTGGATTATCTTCTGGCGTTCGTCAGGGACTTGCGGGAATTCTACGAGTCGCAGAAACGGGAACGCATGCTGATGCAAAGGATGCAGACCATCCTGGATTCCTCGCCCCTGATGTGCCTTATCTTCGACGAGCATTCCAACGTGCTGGAAGCCAACCGTGAAGTCGAACGCCTTTTCGGAATACCTGACAAGCAGATCTTCATCGACAATTTCTTCGATTTTTCCCCGGAATTCCAGTCCGGCGGCGTACCGTCCCGTGAAATGGCGGTTGCGGAGATAAAAAAAGCCTTCGAGACGGGCAAGGCCCGTTACGAGTGGGTGTACCAGACCCTGGACGGGGAACTGATCCCCACCGAGGAGATACTCGAACACGTAAGGCTGGAAGGACGAGATCTCGTCATCGCCTACACCCGCGATCTGCGAGATTTCTACAAGTACAGGAACACCGAGCATGTCGCCCAGCAGCGGCTCCAGGCCATGCTGGATTCCTCGCCCCTGATCTGCGCTATATTCGACGAGAACATCAACATCATAGAGGTCAACGATGAGGTGGTGCCCATTCTAGGGCTGTCCGACAAACAGGAATACATAGATCGGTTTTTCGACCTCGTCCCCGAATACCAGCCGGACGGCGTGCCGTCCCGGGAGAAAGCCTTCAAGGAGCTTAGGAAAACCCTCGATACGGGCGATGGCTATCTCGAGTGGATGCACCAAACCTTCGCCGGGGAACTCATCCCCGTCGAAGCGTATCTAAAGCGTGTGAAGATCGGCGAAAAATACCTGATTATCGCCCACGCCCGCGATCTGCGGGATTTTTACAAGTACAAGGATACCGAACGTGTCGCCCAGCAGCGGCTTCAGGCCATGCTGGATTCCTCGCCCCTGGCCTGCTCCATCGTCGATGAAAACTATACGGTGCTCGAAGTCAACCAGGAAATGCTCAAGCTCTTCGAAGTTACCGACAGGCAGACATACATAAGCAGGTTTTTCGACTTTTCGCCTAGGTATCAGCCGGACGGCAGGCTTTCGAGGGAGAAGATGATGGAAAAGACCAAACTGGCCCTGGAAGCTGGCAAGGCCTATTTCGAGTGGATGCACCAAACCCTGGACGGCAAATCCATTCCCTGCGAGATAAAAGTCATGCGTGTAAGCCTTGACGGAAAGAACCTGATGATCGGCTACACCCGGGATCTGCGTGAAATCAACGAGGCCGTTTCCATGGTGAAGCAGCTTGAAAAGCTGGCCTTTACCGACACGCTTACAGGCGCTCGCAACCGGCGCTATTTTACCGAAACCGCGGAGCGTGAACTGTACTCGTGCGTCAACGAGGGCAGGGACTTTTCCCTTATCCTGTTCGACATAGACCACTTCAAGCGTGTCAACGACACCTACGGCCACGACATAGGCGACGAGGTGCTTAAAATCGTGGTGGCCCGTACCTGTCACGCCCTGAAGCGTGGCACCCTGGTGGCCAGGTACGGGGGCGAGGAATTTATCATCCTGCTCCCCGGCGTGAGCCACGAAAACGCCGTAAAAGCCGCCTGGCAGGTCCAGAAAAGGATTGAGGAAACGCCCTTTGTGGTGGAAGGCCTGGAAGTCAGGGTTACCGTTTCCCTCGGCGTGGCTTCCAGGACGGCGGACTGTGCGGCGTTACCGGATATCGTCAAGAATTCGGACAGGGCACTTTACCATGCCAAGGAAACCGGAAGGAACAAGGTTGTGTCATATGAAACTATGTTACTTGCTTTCCCACACGGCTAGCCGTTTTTGGTGTCGCTTGCAGTAAAATTTTCATTGCATTCCTGTTTTTCCATGATACAATCAATGTGGAGAGGTAGCGACGATGGCCGAAACTATTATTTCTAGTGCGAAAACGGTTGTGTCCCCCACAGAAGGGGATGGGTCTCTTGGTCGGGAGGTAAGGGGGGATGCCGCCTGGGATGAAGCCAGAGAATTGGAGGAACTGGAGTCGGCTGAACTAAACCTGGCGGAGTTGGACCTGGAGGCATTGGAAGAGAAGGCCCTGGCGGATATGGAGCAGGTGGAGAGAAACGAAGCTCCGCCAGACGGCACGGCGGAGCTTGAGGAACTGGAAGAGCTGGGAGCGGATCAGGAATATGGTTTTCTGTACGGCCCGATAGAAGGTAACACACTCGACCGTAAAATGAACTCCTTTGTCCCCAACGAGTTCCTCCGCCTTATGGGAAAGAAATCCGTGATGGATCTCAGGCTTGGGGATCATATCAAGCGTGAAATGACGATATTGTTTTCCGACATAAGGCAGTTTACCGAAATGTTCGAAAGCATTTCCCTGGAGGAAGGCTTTAGGTTCATCAATTCATACTTTACCCGTGTCGTTCCAGTTATCAACCAGTACGGCGGCTTCGTTGACAAATACATAGGCGATGCGATAATGGCCATTTTTCCGCAGTCCAACGGGGCGGACATGGCGGTACGCGCATCCGTCGAAATTCAGAAGCGGTTTCGCGAATACAACAAGCACAGGGCAAGGAGCGGATATCGCCCCCTGAGCCTTGGAATAGGGATTCACACGGGGACGATTATTCTGGGAGTGGTCGGTACCCACGACCGTATGCAGAACACCGTTATTTCCGATGCGGTGAACCTTGCCAGTCGTATCGAGGGGCTGACAAAGACTTTCGGTGTCTCCATGGCCATAAGCGGACAGACCTTCCGTAAGCTGGAACACCCCGAAAAATACATATTCCGTTATCTTGGAAACGTCAGGGTCAGGGGCAAAATCGATCCTACATCCGTATACGAGATTCTCAACGGCATTGACGATGAACTCAAGGAGAAGAAGATGCGGACAACCAGGAATTTCGAGCAGGGGCTTTTCAGCTTTGCGCTTAGAAAATACGCCGAGGCCCTGGACAATTTTACCAGCGTACTTAACGTTCTCCCGGAGGATCGTGCCTCCGCCATCTACAGCAACCGTTGCCAGGAGCATCTAAAGGGAGCATAGGTACATGGGCGCAGACTTTCGGGAGAATGTCGCGGAACTGTTCGGGCTGATACGGGAGGCAAGGCACCTTGTCGCACTTACCGGTGCCGGGATCAGCACGCTTTCCGGCATACGGGATTTTCGGGGCAAGGACGGCCTGTACAATGAAATAGATGCCGAAAAACTCTTTAGCCTGGATTATTTCGAGAGGGATCCCTCGCTGTACTATACCGGCGCCGGATCGTTTATCTATAACATTGACGAAAAAGAGCCGTCCGTGGTGCATACCGTCCTTGGGGAACTGGAGGAACGTGGTTTCCTGAAAGCCGTGATAACCCAGAACATCGATCTTCTCCACCAAAAGGGCGGTAGCAAGAAGGTCATAGAAATACACGGCTCGCCTGCCATGCACTACTGCCTCCGCTGTCCAGGCATAAGGGTGGGCTTTGACGATGCGGCCAAGATCGTTCGCTCGGGCGAAATGCCCAGGTGTCCCCAGTGCGGCAGGGTGCTTAAACCCGCTATTACCTTTTTCGGAGAAATGCTGCCGACAAACGCCCTGCGTGAAGCCACGGACGAAGCCCAAAACGCCGACTTGATGCTGGTGCTTGGAACCAGCCTTACCGTGTACCCTGCCGCCTCCATGCCGGATCACACCTTGCGCCGTGGTGGACAAATAGTCATAGTGAACAACATGCCCACCTCCTTGGATAACCATGCGGTAATGCGTTTTGACGAACTGGCCCCCGTCTTTGAGGAACTGCGAAATTGCCTTTCTGCGCCGGGATAACGGAAGTCACGAAGTCAAACATCGATGCTTATCTGCACGATTACCACGTAATTGCCTGCAGGATAAGAAACTCCAGGCTGAAGGCGAAGCAACTTGCCATACTGGAAATGTTTTTTGCACAATACGACAACGGGGTTCTGGCGATAAAAAACGGGCCTCTGGGGGACATCAAGGGGCTTGTTTCTTTTTTGTGCCCCAAGGAAAACCTTGCTTCCTTTAGGGAAAGGCTGTTCGGCATCGGGTATTGCCACAAATTTTATTTGCTGGATTTTGGGGCTGAGGCCCAGGCCAAGCCCTTGGACAAATCCACTGGCCTGAATTCCATTAACCCCTTGGTGTGGAAGGGAAGAAAGTTCTTCGTTGGCGGTTTCTACGAACAGGAAAGCAAAGTGTACGAGGAACGGTCTCCCCACAAAAGAGAGTTCAGGATAACCGGCCATGACGGCAGTGTCAAAACCGTTTTCGGATACCGTGGAGACGGGAGCGAGCTTGGAAGAAGATCCCTACCCCTGGAAGACGCACGGTGCATGGTAAACCTGTCGCTTCCGCATAAAAACAAAAGGCTCCTTGATCCGTTTGCAGGGGCCGGGGGGATTGTTTTCGAGTTCGGATACATAGCACCCGATGGAACCATGACAAGCGTGGACATAGACCCGGTGCTTAAACCAGGGCTTGAGTTCTACGGTTCCACCCATTATGTGATGAATGCCGTGGATGTCCCTTTCCAGGCAAACAGTTTTGATTCCGTCGTAACCGAGGTGCCCTTTTCGGAAAATGCCACTGGCGATATTGTTGAGGCTTTTGCCAAAGTTAACCAATGCCTATCGAGCGACGGCGTTTTTGTCGTCATGTGTGGGAAAGACCAGACCAGGGAAATTTGTGGCGTAATGTCGGAACTGGGGAATCATCTATTGTTCAGCCACGAAGTTGACCGCAAAGGAATGGACGTGGAAATAAGCGTATGGTGGAAGAACAAAAACATGTTGGCAGGCATGGAAGGTTTCCTTGCGGCACTAAGGGAAATCCACTAAAAAATGTTCAACCTCGTACTATAACCCCTCCAGCAACCGCAAGGCTCGCTCTACCCTCGCCATCGAACGTTCCGTGCCGAGCAGCCGCACCGAGCCGAACAGTGGAGGGCTGACCCTGCTCCCCGTGATGGCGACTCGCAGGGGCATCATCAGATCGCCCAGTTTGACGGCGTTTTTTTCGGCATGTTCCTTGACGAAGGCTTCGGCTGTTGCGTCATCCTGTGCTTCCGCAATGGGCCGTATCATTTCCGCACCCAGGCGCAGAAGCCGTACCGTTTCTTCCTGGCTGGATTTTTTGGGAATAAATTCCTCCTTGGCTGGAAGTTCCGGCTCGTGGAACAGGTAGGCGATTTTTTCCGCTGCCTCATGGGTAAACGTCAGGCGTTCTCGCACAAGGGGCATGGCGGCGGTAAAAAGCTTTCGCTGCTCCGCCGTCGGTTCGCCGCCGGCCTTTCCGAAAAGCCCCGTCTCGATTGCGGACGGCAGGCATAGTTCGACAAGTTCCCCATCGCTTTTCATCCGTATGTACTGGCCGTTAAACCATTCCAGCTTTTTGTAGTCGAAGATTGCCGGGGCCTTGTTGAGTTTGTCCAGGCTGAAAAGGCCCTCAAGTTCCTTAACGCTGTATATGTCTCTGCCGTCCTCGTAGGAGGCCCCAAGCAGGGCAATGTAGTTCAGCAATGCCTCGGGAAGGTATCCTTGGTTGCGGAATTCGTCGATGCTTGTTGCGCCGTGCCGTTTGCTTAGCTTCTTGCCGTCCTGCCCCGTCACCAAGGGAAGATGGCAGAATTCCGGCGGTTCCCAGCCGAAGCTTTTGTACATAATCACATGAAGCGGTGTCGAGGCAAGCCATTCCTGGGCACGCAGGACATGGCTTATCCCCATCAAATGATCGTCAACAACGTTTGCAAGATGATAGGTGGGGAAGCCGTCGGATTTTAGCAGTACGGGGTCTGGGTTTACATCGGCGTTTTTCCATTCGATGTCACCCAAAAGGTAATCGTGGAAACGGGTCGTTTCGCCTAGGGGGATTTTCAGCCTGACCGTATGGGCCTCGCCGGATTGTGCCCGACCTGCCGCTTCCTCTGCCGGGATTTCCCGACAGAGGCGGTCGTAGCCTGTTTCCGAGGAACGGGCCGCCTCACGTTCCTTGCGGACTTTATCGATTCGTTCGGGTGTGCAGAAGCAGCGGTAGGCCTGTCCCGAGTCCAGCAATTCCTGTGCGTATTTTTTGTACGATTCGGTCCGTTCGGATTGGACGTAAGGGGCGAAGGCTCCGCCGATGTCCGGTCCTTCGTCCCAGCGGATGCCCAGCCAGTCGAAAGTGTCGTAAAGGTTTTGCACGGAACTTTCATCAAAGCGAGTGCGGTCGGTGTCCTCCAGCCGCAGGACAAAGGCCCCACCCCGTGAACGGGCAAAAAGGTAATTGAAAAGCGCGGTTCTAATACCGCCAATATGCTGTAGCCCCGTGGGCGATGGTGCGTAACGATCCCTTATGTTCATGGGGCAAGTATACACTTTTAAGGGCGAATATGGAATGGGGGGTTACGGCTCGATTGTCTTTTTCATCAAGGCAAGATAAAGTGTGAATATGTCCCTAATAGACATTTCAAAACTCACCTTTGCCTACGATGGCAGCTATGACGACATTTTCACGGACGTTTCCTTCCAGATGGACACCGACTGGAAACTTGGGTTTTGTGGACGCAATGGACGTGGCAAAACGACTTTTTTGAAGCTGTTAATGGGCGAATATGAATACGCTGGCACTATTTCGGCAAATGTAAATTTCGATTACTTCCCCTTGGATATTACGGATCCGTATAAAAACACCGTTGACATTCTGGAGGGGCTTGCACCCGATGCCCAGCTTTGGAAAATGCAAAAGGAACTTTCTAAATTGGCGCTTGACGAAAATGTTTTGTACCGTCCGTTTTCGACCTTGTCAAACGGCGAGCGAACCAAGGCATTGTTGGCGGGGCTGTTTCTTAGGGAAAACAACTTTTTGCTGATAGACGAACCGACAAACCACTTGGACATGGCGGCAAGGCAAATAGTCGCACGGTACCTAAAGGGCAAGGCAGGCTTTATCTTGGTTTCGCACGACAGGAATTTCCTGGACGAGTGCGTGGATCATATCCTGTCGATAAACAAAACAAATATCGAGATTACACGGGGAAATTTCACCGTCTGGGCGGAGCAAAAAGAAAGACAGGACTCGTTTGAGATAGCGCAAAACCAACGGCTGGAATCCGAGATCGGGCGGCTGCGGAAATCGGCGGATCAAAAAGCGAGGTGGGCCGATGAAATCGAAAAAAGCAAATATGCGCGTAACTCGGGGCAAAAGCCGGACAGGGGCTTCGTCGGGCACAAGGCCGCCAAGATGATGAAAAAAAGCAAAACGATTGAAAAGCGAATGGACAATTCCATTGAACAAAAAAGCAAACTGCTGAAGAACATCGAAACCGTGCAGAAACTGGAACTGAAGCCCCAGCCATATCGCACAAAACGGCTATTGGAACTAAGAGACGTGGCGATCCGTTACGGCGACAGGGATGTTCTTCGTGGTTTTAGCCTAACGCTTGAGTCCGGCGATCGCATAGCACTACAGGGCGGAAACGGGACTGGCAAGAGCAGCATAATAAAACTGATATGCGGCGAGAATGTGCCGCATACGGGGCAGACAAGCATAGGAAGCCAACTGATAATCTCATACGTTCCGCAGGATGCCTCGTTCTTGACGGGAAGCCTAACAGACTACGCCGAAGAGCGGCAAATCGACAGAACGCTTTTTTTCAGTATGCTGAACAAGCTTGATTTTTCTAGGATTCAGTTCGACAAGGATATGGGCGAATATAGTGCGGGACAGAAAAAGAAAGTTTTAATCGCCCACAGCCTTTGCGAACGTGCCAACGTCTATATCTGGGACGAGCCGCTGAACTACATCGATGTTTTGTCGAGAATGCAGATAGAGGAACTGGTTTTGGCGCATGAGCCGACGATGATTTTTGTGGAGCACGACAAGGCGTTCTGCGACAACATAGCAACCCAGACGGTACGGTTAAATTGAGGCCTAACCGGCCAGCCGCCTGCCGACCCCCAGCCTGAGTGTTCCGCCCCAAGGGTGTGGATTCCCCAAGCGCCTGCCGTAGTACCCCAGAAGCCGCACCCGGAAAAAGTGGTTTTCGGAAATCGAAAAATCCCTTCCAAAACCAGCTTTAAGTTTCAGGGAGCTAAAGTTCCTAAACGTGCGCCCATCGGGGACGGCATCGTGATTGCTAACAAACCTGTCGCTACGGAGGCATTCGTACCGCACCCAAATTATGGCATCGAACCCTATGCCCAAAAGCGGGAATATGCCCAGAGCGCTGACGGGTGCTTTCCAAAACAGGCTGGGATTCGCAGCCAGAATTAAAAAGCACCAATTGCTTCGTCTGGCTATGCGACCCACGACCAACCCGAACGACAACTCAAAAAACCTTGTGTCCACAAAAAACCATGGCCCTGTGTAGATCTGGCTCCAGAAATTGTAGTCTATAGTTACTCCACTCCTGTTGACATCAGCAATAATGCCGCCGCCAACAGCGGTAAAGACACCGCCTCTTTCCTCTGGCATGTGCACATCATCACAACCAGGGGTTTCCTGTGCGAAAACCCCTCTGGCGACAAATGCCGCAAAAACGAACACAAACAAACCTCTTTTTGTCATGAACCTCTCCTTCATGATGGGCTGTCGGCGCAATGCTGATTCTCCCTGTACATAAAGCAGTCGAAGTCGGCGGGAAGCCTTGTGCCGGAGCCGTCCGTGCAGAACATCCCCACAAAGGCCCCCGTAAACGCGGCCCCCCGAACATAGTCGTCGGAAAGTTTGTGTGAATGAAATTTAACGGGAACCTCGTGCCAAGCGGCATCGTCGTAGGCATCTCGGTCAAAGGAATAGAGGTATGTATATGTCTCGCCGCGCACCTTAACCTTGAAGTGCACATACTCCACATCATCGGGAACAGGTATCTCATTGCCATCGATGGGGTTCGAGAAAACGTTATTGTCAGCCGTCATGATGTCGAGTACTCGGCCTTTTTTCTCGTTGAACGTAACGTATAAGGCCGTCCAGTTTTGGGTGTTGTAGTAGTTGGCAATACCGGCCATTTGCTGTAAATTCCTGGAAGCAAAGGCCACGGAGGTGCCGGCGTCGAAGTCCAGGCTCTGCCAGCGCCTTGCAACGTGCGCTTGGTCAAAAGTGGAAGTAAGGCTGTCCGCACCGTAAAGGCGAAGGTTTCCAGGCCTGGCGGTAAGGGACATCATGTTGTCGCCCAAGGGTATGCGCAGGGTCTGGAAGTTTATGTTAAGTTTGCCGTCGTCGAAATGGTCAGTCGTGGGGTAACTTTGCTCCCATGGATATTCCGCCAGCTCGCATTCAATGGCCTGCGACGGCTGGTTACCGCCGGAAACGTGGGGCCAACCGTCTCGCCACTCAACCTTTGCGATGGAGGTCTCGCGGCCCAGCGGACAATAGCCGCGGTTCAGGTTTTCCTTTTCCGCATACTGCCCGTATTTGTCCTTGTAGCTTTTGTCCCCTTCGATTGGCCTACCCATCAGGAACACCAGGTACCACTCATTATCGTGGGCCTGCACCAAGGAAGCGTGTCCGGCTTTTTGCAGCGGGTTTTCGGGATAGAAGCGGCTGGTAATCAAGGGGTTTTCGGGGTGAATCTCGTAAGGGCCGTCGATGTTTTTCGAACGGGCGATGGTGGCCATGTGGCCGTAGCCCGTGCCGCCCTCTGCCGTCAGCAGGTAATAGTACCCATCGATTTTGTAGAGGTGAGGAGCTTCCGTCACCCTAAATTCGCTGCCTTTAAAGATGATCTTGGGTTCGCCAACCAGCCTGCCTTGCTCGTCGGAAAATTCCTGTAGCACTATGCCGTGGAAGCTGTGCTCGTCCACCCTGGGGTTCCAGAACATATTTACCAGGTATCGCCTGCCGTCCTCGTCATGGAAAAGGGAGGAGTCGAAGCCGGAGGCGTTCAGGTAGACGGGATCGCTCCATTTGCCGTCAATGGTGTCGCAGGTGGCAAGGAAGTTGCGGCCCTCCTTGAAAGCGCCGTGTACCACCTTCATGTCGCTGTATATCAGCCAGAACTTCCCGGCGTGATGGCTCAACTGTGGTGCCCAGACTCCGCCGGAATCGGGATTGCCCCGCATGTTCAACTGGCTTACCCTGTCAAGCGGACGGCTCGCCAGCCTCCAGTGCTTCAAATCACGGGACCGGTGAATCTGTACGCCAGGAAACCATTCAAAAGTTGACGTGGCGATGTAGTAGTCCTCGCCGACCCTGCAAATGCTGGGGTCGGGGTTAAAGCCCTTCAAGATGGGGTTTGTGATTGTCATGCCTTTCCTCCGTGTTTTCGCATGGCTTTATCTGTGGCGGAATTTCAAGTATGGGGAAACTATACACCTTTTGAGCAGAATGGGGAATGGGATTGCGGCGAGAAAGAGACCTAAAAACGGGGAATCACCCAAACCTGCCCGAAATATAATCCTCCGTGCGCTTCTCCCTCGGGTGCGTGAACATCTCCCGCGTGTTGCCGAACTCGATTATCTCGCCCAGCAGGAAGAACGCCGTCTTGTTGCTAACCCGCGACGCCTGATGCATTGCGTGCGTCACAAGGATTATCGTGAAGTCCCTTTTAAGCTCGCCGATCAGTTCCTCGATGCGCCCGGTGGCGATCGGGTCGAGCGCGCTGGTCGGCTCGTCCATCAGGATAATCTCCGGCTCCATCGCAATGCTTCGAGCGATGCAAAGCCGCTGCTGCTGGCCGCCGGAAAGCGTGTGGGCCTGCTTTTTCAGCCTGTCCTTCACTTCGTCCCAGATCGCCGCCCTTTTCAGCGAGGACTCCACGATCTCGACCAGCTTCCGCTTGTCGCGCAGACCCTGCATCCTCTGGCCGTAGGCCACATTGTCGAAAATCGACATGTTGAAGGGGTTGGGCTTCTGGAACACCATCCCCACCCGGCGGCGCAGGTCGGCGACGTCAATCGCGCCGTAGATGTCCTCGCCGTCCAGTAGCACGTCGCCAGTTATTCGGCAGTCCGGGATAAGGTCGTTCATTCGGTTTAGGATGCGGATGAAAGTGGACTTGCCGCAACCGGAAGGTCCGATCAGCGCAGCCACGTCCCCTTGCCTTATCGATAGGCTAACCTGTTTAAGCGCCTGGAAGTCCCCGTAAAAAAGGTCGAGGTCTTTGACCTCGATTTTCGTCCGCGCGTTCGTTTGTTCGCTCATTGCTCGCTCACATTCTTCCTGAATTTTAGGGTGATTATCTTGGTCGCCGTGTTGATAAGTATGACAAGTATGACAAGTACCGCCGCCGTGGCGAAGGCCATGTTGAAGTCGTCCGGGTTTATCGCCTCCGCCGTGAGAAAGTAAAGGTGTATGGTCAGCGTCCTGCCAGACTCGAAGATCGACATCGGCAGGTTCCTGGAGATGCCCACGGTAAGAAGCACCGGCGCGGACTCGCCCACCATGCGCCCCACCGCCAGAATCACCGCAGTCACGATGCCCGGCAACGCAGGCGGCAGCACAACGTGGCGTATGGTCTGGAACTTGGTCGCCCCCACCGCCAGCGATCCCTCGCGCACCGAGCTGGGTATCGACTTCAGCGATTCCTCGGTGGTGCGGATTATGACCGGCAGGGCCATTATCGAAAGCGTGAAACCGCCGGCGATTATCGACTGACCGAAGCCCATCATGCGAGAGAACACCAGAAGCCCGAAAAGGCCGTAGATGATCGAGGGGATGCCAGCCAGCGTGTCTATGGCAAGGCGCAGGATGCGCACATGTCCCGAGTTGCCGGAGTACTCGTTAAGGTAGACCGCGGTCGATATGCCCACCGGCAGGGCTATGGCAATCGACACGGCCACGACCATCACCGTGGTGACGATCATGGGGAGTATGCCCCTTTCGACCCCCGTTATGAAGTCCCAGGTCAAAAACCCCGCCGAGTTGGAGAATATGTACACAAGGATAAAGACGAGCGCCGATATGACACCCAACATCCCCAGCGACATAAGCCCATACATGATGGCGTCCGTAATCCTGCGTTTCGTGTTGAACTTCATGAATCTCATGTGCGCTCCATGCGACGGCGCATCGCCAAAATCACGCCGTTGAGTATCAGTATCATCGAGAAAAGCACCACGCCAATCGAGAAAAGCATCTCGCTGTGCCTGCCCGAGGCGTAGCCCATCTCAAGCGCAATGGTGGCCGTCAGCGTCCGCACGCTTTCCAGCGGGTTGAGCGTCAACTGCGGCGAGTTTCCCGCCACCAGGATTACCGCCATCGTCTCGCCCACGGCGCGAGACATGCCAAGGATGATCCCGGCTATGACCCCCGAATTCGCATGCGGAAGCACGACCCTCCATGCGGTCTGCATTTTGCTGGCGCCCAGCGCGAGACTCGCCTCGCGAACCGAGCGCGGCACCGCCCGCAGCGAAGTCTCGGCGATTGTGGTAACCGTGGGCAGGATCATCAGAGAAAGGACTATGGTCGCCGAAAGAAGCGTGTTCCCGGCTGGTATGTCGAAAACCTGTCTTACCGCCGGGACGATTACCATGAGGCCGAAGAAGCCGTAGACCACCGAAGGTATCCCGGCCAGAAGCTCGACCCCGCTGCGCACGATCGAGGCGAACCTTGTCGGCAGGAACTCCGACATCAAAACCGCGCACAGGAGCGCAAGGGGAACACCCAGCAGGATCGCCCCGAACGCCGCCATGACGCTGGCCACGATCATAGGGAGGATTCCGTACATCTTGAGTATCGTGGGCCGCCATTCCCTTCCGGTCAAGAACGAGAAAACGCTGTACGGCGGCTCCGGAAGCAGGATGTGCAGCCTTGGTTCCATCGCGGCTATGGCGACGGGCCAGGTAACCGAGAAAACGTAGGCCTCGGGGTACGTCACGTTGCCAATCCGGTTGTCGATGAAGAGAACGGCTCTTTCGGGATCCCTTTCATTGGCGTCGAAGGTGAACTCAAGCACCTCGGTCTCGCCGGCGAAGGGAAAGCTGACCGTGACGTGGTTCGTTCCCTCCGGAAGATGGATAAAGCCCGCATGGTTAAGGAATCGCTCACCGTTTACCGTAAGGTCGGCCATACGCTGTGGCACTAGGCGAATCCCTGGGGCCGTCGCGGTGAAGAAGGTTCTCGTTCCCTGGAAAAACACGAAAAACACGATAGCTCCCAAGGCGAGAACCGAGACGAGTGCAACCGCACTGACAAGGTACCTGAAAAAATGGTCTGTAAATTTCCGGCTGTTCATACCCGTCTTCCACGTTTGTTCGAATGTCGGTCAAGGCCGGCCGTAAAAACGACCGGCCCGAAGACCTTTATTTAGGAGGGAACCGCCGAATAAATCAGCGGTTCCTTGACGCTTTTTTTAGTTTATCGGAATCCAGCTTCTTGCCACAAGTGCCTGACCATCGGTAATTGCCCAGTCCAGGAAGGCCCTGCTCGCCGGGTGGAGATCCCTGTAGAGCATGATGAAGGGCCTGGAGATGCCGTAGGCACCGCTTACCATGTTCGCCGTGGTCGGCGCCACCCCGTTTACCGAGATCGCCCTCACCGACCCGTCAATCGAGCCGACGGAGATGTAGCCGATGGCGTTGGGGTTGCCAGCCACGTTCGACCTGACCGCCCCGGTGCTGGGCCCCTCGACCGCGCCGAGCCTGAGCTGACCAGGGAAGCCGACCATTTCCTCGAATGCGCCCCTGGTGCCGGAGCCTTCCTCGCGGGTGATCACGGCAATGGCCCCGCTCTTCGCGTTGGAAACCTGGCTCCAGTCGGTTATCTCGCCGGTGTAGATGCCGCGGATCTGCTCGATGGTGAGGTTCGTGATGGGGCTGTTGTAGTTCACGATTACCGCGATGCCGTCGATGGCGAGAAGCTGCTCGCTAAGGCCCAGGCCTAGCTCGGCTGGGGTAAGCTCGCGGCTGGTCATGCCGAACTGATACAGGCTGCCGGCGTTCCGCACCCCGTCGCTGGAACCCGTGCTGTGGATGTTGATCCTGACGTTGGGGTTCGCGGCGTGGAAATCATTCGCCAGAAGCTCCAGTACCGGCACCACCGAGGTGGAACCGCCGATCTCGATGACGAAGGGGGCATCCGCCGCCTGCTCACCGCGGCCTCCAGCGAAAAGCGGGGCCATTGCCATTGCGAGAATCCCGATGGCTAAGACAATTCGTTTCATAGTACACTCCTGAAATTCATGGTTTTGCACCTCACTTTTGGTGCGGACACACATCCCGTGCGCCATGGGTGAAAATTACTCCGTCCGTGTTAGGGGTTCGTCAACCGATTGTTAAAAAACGGTTAAATTTCACCCACCGGCCTTGATGCGCCTTCTGCCTATCTTTTGCAGTTTCCTATGGGTTTTGTCGATGTTTTCCTCGATCTCGGCGGCAAAATCATGTTGACAAGATTAAGCAGGGGAAACAACAAGGGAAGCGCCCACACGACCCCGATGACGTTGAACATGACGTGGACGAGCGCCGCCCGTTTGGCGTTGGTGTTTCCGGCTATGGAAACCAGCACGGCATTGGGGGTGGTGTCGATGTTAGTCCCGAACAGCACACCGACGGACTGGGTAAGGGAAAGAAGCCCTATGTTCACGAAGGAGACAATCAGGACGGAAACCGCCGTCTATGACTGGACGATGGAGGTAACCATGAAACCAGTAAACACCCTGGCGAAACGGTTGACCGTCACGAAATTCAGCGCCTTTCGCATACGCTCGCCGGCGCTTTTCTGCAGGCCCTCGCTCATCGTGTTCATCCCGAAGAGGAGCATGCAGACGCCGCCGACCATGTTCAGTATGGATATTATAGGCGCACCCTGTTTTCTAGCCGCTGGCTATAATCCTACCCAAGATGCTCCCGTATTATCGCCCCAAGGGTGTTTTCATCTATTTGAACGATGGCCTTTTCTCGCAGGAAGCTTTCCGTCGAATCCGAGGCGTGGGCGGTGTTGATCATCACGCTCGATCCGAATTCCCGGCGCACCGTTCCGTCCGGCGCTTCCGCCGGGTTCGTCGGGCCTAGCGCGTCCCGGATTTTTGCCACGGCGTTTTCACCCTCGTATACGAGGATCATGCACTTCACCTCGCCTGGCTTTTCAAGGTCCCGGTCGCCGGGGCGTTTGCCGGACATGAACTCGACGATATGGCCGAACTCGTTCACGGCGCAGTCCACGCCGAAGGTTTCCGACAGGGCTTTCGAAGTCCCCTCACCCAAGCTGATCTGGAATTCCCTTTCCAGAAGCTCCTTCGCCCTTTTCCCAAACCTGCCGGCAAGTTTTTCCTTGAGTACCGCCTCCACCAGGCCGTAGAAGTCCAGGGCCTGGGCAAGCGAGAAACGGTGAACCTTGACGCCGACGATTCGAAGGCCCGTGTGGGAGAACATGTCGATGATGGCCCCTGGACGGGACGAATGGTACGTCCAGTTATCTGGCTTGAGTATTACCAGGGTGCGCTCGACCTTCGAGGGATCCGGGTGCGGGACGTTCTGCACTAAATTTTCCTTTCCCTCGAAAAAGTCCGCCATCATGCGAAGATCCTCGTCGGCTTCCCCCTGGCTGCGAGCGGTAAGCACGGCCGGCTCAAAGTACCTGATCTCACCAGGCTTTTCGGACGAAAAGATAAGCTCGGCGTAGGTGTCCCGGATGGTCTCGCCGGACATCGCCTCGACCTCTACCTGCCGGGTGTTGACGTGGCCGCAGATATTTAGAAGCTGCTCGCACGGGTTGTTCCCCTGGAATAGGAGCAGCAAAGCCCGGTGCGCCTGCCCCCCCGAAGGGGCAAGGTTCCGCTCCACGTAGTCCGCTAGCAGGGTAAGCTGATCTTTGGGGGAACGCTTCCGTAGCGTTTCCGCGTATTTCTTGGCAAAGGCCTCGTCCGCGGTGAACATCCGCGCGCCGACAAGATCCAGATCCGTCCGGGAAAGCAGCCGGGAAAGAACGCCCCCGGTTCTGCTTTTTGCGATTGTGTACGGGGTTACGAGTACATAAGAAAGGCTTGTCTTCATCTTTGCAGTATACGCCCGAGGCCAATGTTAGGCAAGTCGGTCGGTGAAATGGTATGCCAGGGCAAAAGCATTTACCCCACTACACTTAACCGATACGATACAGTACACTGGGCAATCAATTGGCTAATGGGAGCAATCGCATGAAACACGTAAAAACTTTTTCTCGTCCGACAAAGGTACACCTGGCGCTTATTGCGGTATGGGCCGCTGTAACGGCAGCCGCACAGGTAATACCCACGATACCGATGCTTGGTACGGGTAGGACTTTCTCGTTTGCCACCGCACTGGCCCCTCTTGCCGGCATATTTTTCGGCCCGCTCGCCGGTGCGTTGTGCGCCGCCGCCGGGGGCTTTGTTGGTAGCCTTCTCGCTCCGCACACCGCATGGATGGGGCCCGCGACCTTCATCATCGGAACCGTTACGGCTTTTACCGCCGGATGCATAGCCTGGGGTGGGTGGCCTCCGGTCAAAATTAGCCGAAAGGGGAATTTTATTGTCAACGGCGGCATAATCGTTTACCTTTTGGGTACCGTCCTATGGTTCAGCCATGAAACGGGTCGCAGCCTTGTAAGGTTTCCCTTGGTATTTTACGGAGCGGGCTTTGTCGTGCTGCTTGTGGGAAGCATGTTTTCCGGCAGGATACTTGCCGGCAGAAAGCAGGCCCTTAAGTTTCCCGCACTCATGCTTTGCGCCTTTGGCGGCATGGTAGGCGGTGCGAGTATAGGCAATTTTTTTGGCCTTGTGCTTTTCGATTTCCCAAGAGAAATGTGGATGTTTCTGACTTTTATGGCGCCTGTCGAAAGACTGGTATTTTCCATAGGGACCGCCCTTGTGGGGCTTCCCCTACTTGCAAGCCTGCCGAAAATAGGTGTTTTTATAGGGCCGCAGGAAGAGGCTGCCATTGAGGATATCCCCCCGTCCCCACAGGGCGTGGAGGGACAGTGAAGCCCCTTCCAGAAAGTGGCCCGTGAAAACGATAGACTTCCACATTCACGTAACCCCTCCGCAAATAAGCTCCGATTGGCGAAAATTTGCCGAAGGGGGACCTTTTTTTGAGCCCCATTTTTCCCTGTTATCGAAAAGTCCGCTGAATAAATTTGCGTCTGCCGAGGAAATCGTTGCCATGCTTGACACTTCGGGCTTTGACATGGGAATTATCTTTGGCTTCGGCTTTAGGGATCAGGGACTGTGCCGCCTGGTGAACGACTACGTCATCGAGAAGACGCGGCAATTTCCAAAAAGGCTTATCGGTTTTATGTCCGTATCGCCCGGCGCGGAAGGGGCGGAAAAGGAAATCGCCAGATGCCACGAGGCTGGGCTTATCGGCGTGGGCGAGATCTGCCCGGTCGGCCAGGATTTCGCAGTTGACGACGAAAACGAAACACGCATACTTGTCGAGGCTTGTAGGGAAAGGAACCTGCCGATTATACTACACGTAAACGAGCCCGTCGGACACTCGTACCCTGGAAAAACGACCACCAGCCTAAGGAAGATCGAGCGTTTTATTGAAAACAGCCAAGGGGTGCGCATAATTCTTTCCCATTTGGGCGGGGGGCTTTTGTTTTACGAGGCAATGCCCGAAATGCGGAAAAAATGCCGCAACGTGTACTACGACACGGCGGCGACACCGTTCCTTTACGAAAAAAGCATCTATAAAGCAGCGCTTGCCCTTGGCCTGGGCGAGAAAATCATCTTCGGCAGCGATTTCCCCTTGCTGCACCCTTCCCGATACCTGCACTCCCTGGACATCCTGCCGTTGGCCGACTATGTCCAAATTATGGGCGGCAATGCGGAAAATCTTCTGTCTGGTTTGCCTGAACCCTAATTCCAGCCGCAGCCGAAGTTTGAGCCGCTTCCGTTGCCGTCCCCGGCACCCAAACCCGAATCGTTGCCAAGCCCCACGCTAAAACCAAAACTGTTGCCACAGCCGGTCTCGTTGCTGCCGCCTTTTGCGAAGCTAATGCCGTAACCGGAGGAAACCGTGTTGAACCCGGTACCGGAGGAAAATACCGAGCCTCGGCCGATACCGCAGCCGAAAACATTACCGGAACCATTGCAAGAACCAGAGCCGTTACCGGGCTCCAAACTGTAATCCAAAATCGACCGAAGCATGGATGCACCGATAATTTTCTTAGAGAGCTTCCTTTTCATCATCCCAACCAAAACCCGAACCTAATGCAGTACCAATACCGCTTGCGTTGCCATAACCCAGGCCGGAACCTGAAAGGGAACCGGAACCGGAACCGTGATTGTAGCTGAAATTATCGCCATATCCCGAGCCGTCTCCATAGCCGGCGCTAAAATCAGCGCCGGAGCCAGAACCATCGATGTAACCAAAACCCGTCCCGGTGCCAGATCCAGAAGTGGAGTTTTCGTCGAGATGTCTGCCAAAGTCCGGAACAAGTCCATGCCCACAGGCAAGACGACCTGCAACCTCGTTATCGAAACTCGACATTATGCACCACTCCTTTCACAATCTATACTAATGTAACAATTTCCATCGACTTATGCAAGTGGATATGAGTTGCCCTTTCCGTTTGGTCATGGGCAAAACTTGTTGCAACCACCCCAGAATAGGGTACAGGACGCTTGTGGAGGGGCGTAGAGGCATGCATCTTCCTTAATACAACAAGTTTTGCCCACTACCATTTTCTGCAGGTTCGAAAAACTGGACGTGATGTACATAGGGTTTATACAACTGGCCTTGGTTTATGTCTCAATTAAGTAGTGGGAACACGCCCTAGGTAAACACCAGAGAGTTCATCTGCCATGGGTTTTATTTGCAGCCAACGGTTAGGTAAGAAAAATTGGAGGGAGATAGGAATGTCATGAGTTTTGGGATATAATGCGTAACTATGGAGGAATGCCATGCAATACGGTTTTTTTGACGACGACGCACGGGAATATGTGATAACCCGTCCCGATACCCCATATCCCTGGATCAATTACCTGGGTAACGATGACTTTTACGGCCTGTTTTCGAACACATCCGGCGGCTACTGCTTCTACAAGGATGCCAGGATGCTGCGTCTGACCCGTTACCGCTACAACAACGTGCCAGCCGATTCCGGTGGCCGTTACTTTTACCTTTGCGACGGCGGCGGCGATGTGTGGACACCCTCCTGGATGCCGATGAAGTCCGACCTAGCCAGGTACGAATGCCGTCACGGGATGGGATATTCCCGCATAGCCTCGGCACGGAACGGCCTGGCTTTCTCGCAGACTTCGTTCGTTCCGCTTAAGGACAACTGCGAGATACACAAGGTGGTGCTTACCAACGAATCCAAGGCCGAAAAAAACATAGACATGTTTTCCTTCGTCGAGTTCTGCCTGTGGAACGCCAACGACGACATGACGAACTTCCAGCGCAATTACAGCATCGGCGAGGTCGAGATTGAAGGCGGAGGCTCCCACATCTACCACAAAACCGAATACCGTGAACGCCGCAACCATTACTCTGTGTGGGCGGTCAATGTCCCCGTTGCCGGCTTCGACACTGATCGTCAGACCTTTCTGGGTCTGTATAACGGTTTCGACCGCCCGGACACGGTGTTTGCAGGGAAATCGAACAACTCCGTCGCCTCCGGCTGGGCACCCGTCGGCTCGCATCACATAAAGGCAAAACTTGGCCCCGGTGAATCGAAGGCTTTTGTTTTCGTGCTGGCCTACTGCGAGAATCCGGAGGATCAAAAGTGGGAAAGCCTTGGTGTCATCAACAAGGCTCCCTCGAATGCCTTGCTGGGAAAATATGGCACTCCCGAGGCTGCGGACAAGGCCCTGGCCGAATTGAAGGACTACTGGAACAATCTGCTGGGCCGCTTCACAGTGGATGCGGAGGATAAGCGCATGGCTCGCATGGCTGGCGTGTGGAATCAGTATCAGTGCATGGTAACGTTCAATATGTCCCGAAGTGCGTCATATTTTGAATCCGGCATTGGGCGTGGCATGGGTTTCCGCGATTCGAACCAGGATCTGCTGGGCTTCGTTCACCTCGTGCCGGAACGGGCAAGGGCGAGAATCCTGGACATAGCCGCCACGCAGTTGCCAGATGGCAGTGCGTATCACCAGTACCAGCCGTTGACCAAGCGTGGCAATAACGAAATCGGCTCGGGTTTCAACGACGATCCCCTGTGGCTGATCGGCGGTGTTGCGGCGTACATCAAGGAGACTGGCGATTATGGTATCCTTGACGAGAAAGTTCCCTTTGACAACGACGAGGGGCTTGCCGACACGCTCTTTGTTCACCTGCAACGTTCCTTCGATTACACCTTGACGCACCTTGGGCCGCACGGCCTGCCGCTCATCGGTCGTGCGGACTGGAACGACTGCCTTAACCTTAACTGCTTTTCCAAAACGCCGGGGGAATCTTTCCAGACCACGGCGAATTTTGAAAGCGGCATTGCCGAATCGGTTTTTATCGCTGCGCTGTTTGTGTTTTACGGCCCCGATTACATTGAAATTTGCCGTCGCACGGGCCGAACGGAGGAGGCCGAGCGTGCGGCCAAGGCCGTCGTCGCCATGACCGAGGCCGTAAATCAGCATGGCTGGGATGGGGACTGGTTCCTTCGGGCTTACGATGCGCACGGCAAAAAAATCGGCAGCCATGAATGCGAGGACGGGCAGATATTCATCGAGTCCAACGGCTTTGCAGTCATGGCCGGCATAGGGCTTGAGGACGACGGCCCATATAAAGGTCGTGCCGAAAAGGCGCTCGATTCGGTAAAGGAACGGCTTGACACCCCTTACGGCATAGTGCTTTTGCAGCCTGCCTACAAGGAGTATCACCTTGAACTTGGCGAGGTTTCGTCATATCCGCCCGGCTACAAGGAAAACGCCGGCATTTTCTGCCACAACAACCCCTGGGTTACGATTGCGGAAACCAGGCTTGGCCGTGGCACCCGTGCCTTTGAGACATACGCAAAGATATGCCCAGCCTACCGCGAGGACGACAGCGCACTTCGCCGCATGGAACCTTACGTCTATGCGCAGATGATCGCCGGAAAGGATGCGCCCCGTTTTGGCGAGGCGAAGAACTCATGGCTCACCGGGACGGCCGCATGGACTTTTGTCAGCATTTCGCAGTATATCCTGGGCGTGCGCCCAGTGTACGACGGCCTGTTGATCGATCCCTGCGTTCCGGCTGGCATGAAAGGCTTTACCGTTACCCGTCATTTCCGGGGCGCCGTTTACCGAATAACGGTTGACAACAGTGCCGGCGTGGAAAAAGGCACTGTGTCTATAACCCTTGACGGAAAGCCGCTGGACGGTGCGGTGTTGCCGGCGTTGGGAGACGGCAAAACGCATGATGTCGTTGTGGTGATGGGGTAGGAGTATCCAAATGGAAGGCGGTTCTGCGGAATGTCTTGTTGCGTACTTGACCATCGGCAAACAGTTTGATATTCTGTAGGGCAGTGTGAGGTAATTAAGGTAACCGAACAACTCATTTTTTAGGAGGACTTTGTATGCTCAAGAAACTGACTGGCCTTGTTTTGGCAACTGTTATGGTGTTTGCATTGGTTGCTTGCCGCGACGACGATGCCCCTGACGGGTGGAGGATTGGTATTATTACTGGAACGGTGTCCCAGGGCGAAGAGGAGTATCTGGCTGCCGTCATGATGCAGGAGCGGTTTGGAGCCGACAGGATTATCAGGACGACGTACCCCGATAACTTCGGTGCGGAAATGGAAGTTACCATTGCGAACACTCTCGCTTTGGCGGACGCTGGCGCAAGGGCAATAGTGTTTTTGCAGGCCGTTCCTGGCACAATCGCGGCGATTCAGGCCACCCGTGAACTATTCGGCGAGGATATTTTCTTCTTCGTCGGCGTAACCCACGAACCCCCTGCCGAAGTTGCCGTCCATGCGGATATCGCCATGCTTTCCGACGATCTGTCCATGGGCAGGGTCATTGTGGAGCAGGCCTATGCCATGGGTGCGGACACTTTCGCTCACATCTCCTTCCCACGCCACCTTGGAATGGAAAACATTGCGGCTCGCCGTGCCCTGCTTATGCAGACCGCCGATGAAAAAGGCCTTGGTTGGGTCGAGTTGACCGCACCGGATCCCATGGCCGAGGGTGTGGCCCAGACGCAGATGTTCATTTTGGAAAACGTGCCTCGCTGGGTTGCGGAACACGGCCAAAACACCGCTTTCTTCTCCACCAACTGTGGTATGCAGGAACCTTTAATCACCCAGATTGCGGCCTATGGCGGACTTTATCCTCTGCAGTGTTGCCCCAGCCCCTTCCACGCCCTGCCCGCGGCCTTTAACGTTTCCATGGAAGGCCGAGAGGGCGACGTTGAGTTCCTGCTGGCCCAGCTTACCGATGCGGTGGCGGCCGCCGGCGGCACCGGGCGTTTCTCCACCTGGCCCATCCCGATCAACATGCTTTTGGTCGAAGTTGGCGTGCTGTATTCAATCGAGTACCTTGAGGGCCGTGTTGGCCGTCACGACCGTGCGGCCCTTACCCGGATTATCAACGAGGTGGCGGGTCGGTTCGATGCCTCCGTGGAACTCAGCAACTGGCCTATCGGCGGCGGAAGGTACCTGGACAATTTCTACAGGGTGCTTTCCGATTTTGTTACGTTCTGATTTTGCTTGTACGCACCACAGTGCGCTAGTCACTATTTGAAACAAACCGCCTGGCCTTAGACCTGGGCGGTTTGTTTCACAAAAATCACATGTAAAAGGGAAGGATATTTGTTTGCAGGGCGAATACGTATTGGAAATGTCGGGCATACGCAAGGCCTACAATGAAAACGTTGTGCTTAACAATGTATCCGTTTCGGTAAAACCCGGCGAGATCCATGCGCTGCTTGGCGAAAACGGCGCCGGGAAATCCACGTTAATGAACATTCTCTTCGGGATGACCGTAATCCGTGACACCGGCGGTTTTGAGGGCTCCGTAAAGGTTTCCGGGCAGGAGGTAAGTTTCAACTCACCAACCGATGCCCTCGCTGCCGGTATAGGCATGGTTCACCAGGAGTTTATGCTTATCCCTGGTTTCACCATCACGGAAAACATAAAGCTGGGTCGGGAAGACACCATGCCCACGATTCTTAGCCGAATCTTCGGTAAAAGCCTGGAACGCCTGGATATGGAGAAAATGGCCAGCGATGCCCGGCGATCCCTGGATTCCATCGGCATGGGCATCGAGGAGCATGTGCGTGTGGCCGGCCTGCCGGTGGGGTATATGCAGTTTGTCGAAATCGCAAGGGAAATCGACAAGCTTAATATCAAACTGCTTGTTTTCGACGAACCCACCGCCGTGCTTACCGAAGACGAGGCCTCCCAGCTTCTGGAAGTCATGAATACAATTGCCTCTAAAGGCATTGCGATAATGTTTATAACCCACCGCCTGTCGGAAGTGATGCATGCGGCCCACAGCGTTACGGTGCTTCGTGACGGCGAACTGGTCGTCACAAAACCCATCGCCAAAACCAGCATAGTCGAAATCGCGGAGCTGATGGTCGGACGTGCAATCGACAGGCTGGCCGCGACCGAGGGGCAGGCCGTGCCGGCTGATGCGCCAATCGCCGTCAGCGTGAAGGATCTGCACGTGGATATGCCCGGGGAGCAGATAAAGGGTGTGACTTTCGACGTGCGCCGGGGCGAGATATTCGGCATCGGCGGAATGGCCGGGCAGGGCAAGGTTGGTATCGCCAACGGGATTAGCGGATTGTTTCCGGCGGAGGGAAGCGTCGAGGTGTTTGGGGAGCCGCTTAACCTTTCCAGGCTGGGGGATGCGCTGGACAAGAAACTGGCTTTCGTCTCGGAAGACCGGCGTGGTATCGGGCTTTTGCTGGATGAAAGCATCGCGTATAACATAATGTTCCGTGTCATGACCACGAGGCAGGGTTTTCTGCGAAGTTTTCTGTTCATGAAGCTGCTGAACTGGGGTGAGATGCGGCGACACGCCGAGAAAATGATAAAGCTTCTGGACATCCGTTGCCGCAGTTGGCGGCAAAAGGCTGGCACCCTGTCCGGCGGAAACCAGCAAAAGGTCTGCCTGGCTTCGGCCTTGACCATGAATCCCAGGGTGCTCATCGTTTCCGAACCCACCCGTGGCATTGATATCGGCGCAAAAGAGCTTATTTTGAACTATTTGACGAAGCTGCGTAACGAAGAAGGTCTTACGATTATTATGATAAGCAGTGAACTTGCGGAATTACGGAGCCTTTGCGATCGTGTCGCCATTGTGTCGGACGGTAAGATTGCGAATATTTTGCCTCCGAATGCCTCCGACGCGGAATTCGGCCTTGCCATGAGTGCCGTCGTCAGTGAAAAGGAAGACTAGGGAAGCGCGGATAAAAAAACAAGGTGGTATAACAGTGGGTTTAATAATGAACGCCAATGAGCAGCCGGTTTATCAACGGATTGTCAAAAAAATCCTTGCGGACTTCGGTCTGCCTCGCATAATCATACTTTCGTTGTTTGTTTTGTTGTTTGTCCTGGCTGGTATCTACAGTATGGACCTGCCCTCGTTTTTCGGGGACGTATTGCGCCGCTGGGGGATGTTCGGCATTTTGGTGCTGGCAATGGTTCCCGGCATACAAAGCGGCATCGGCCCCAACTTCGGCGTTACCGTCGGCATCGTGGGCGGCTTGCTTGGCGCCGTGCTAAGTATCGAGATGAACCATGCCGGCCTTTTTGATTTTATCGCCAATCCCGCCCTGCATTCCGCGGTTCTGGCCCTGGTCGCCATCGCAATCGGCGGTACCCTTGGTACGGGCATGGGCGTTCTTTACGGGATGCTACTTAACAGGGTGAAGGGCAGCGAGATGGCTGTTTCCGTCTACGTGGGTTTTTCCGCCGTAGCGGTGTTCAACATAGTGTGGGCGCTTATTCCCGTCCGTACCAGTATAATGATCCTTCCGGCCACGGGCAGGGGCTTGCGCCAGATGATTAACCTGCAGGACGACTTTGGCGGTGCGTTTGACAATCTGTTCAGTTTCACTATAGGTACTTTCACCATGCGGACGGGTTTGCTGCTGGTGTTTTTTGCCTTCTGCCTGCTGATGTGGGTTTTCACCAAAAGCCGCCTGGGCATGATGATGAGTGCGGCAGGTTCCAACCCAAGCTATGCCAGGGCTTCAGGCATTAACGTGGAGAAAATGCGTATTTTGGGCACGGCGATTTCCACCGCCCTTGGCGCAATTGGGATTGTCGTTTTCGCGCAGAGCTTCGGCTTTTTGCAGATGTACAATGCGCCGCTCATGATGGGCTTTACCACAGTCGCTTCGGTGCTTATCGGTGGGGCTACGGTTAAACGGGCAAGGGTCTTCGACGTTCTTCTGGGGGCTTTTTTGTTTAACGGCATTTTGACGATTGCCCTTCCCCTTGCAAACGTGATGCTGCCGGACGTAGCCGGCGTTCCGGAAATGCTGCGACTGATTATCACTAACGGTATTATCCTGTACGCTCTGACTAAAGTGAAAGGAGACGGTCGATGATGCTGGACAAGGCGCGGAACGCGCTTTTTGAAAACAAGGTGCTGCTGCTGTTTGCCGGTGTGGCTCTGTTTGCCTTTTTCGCCTCGGGCGTGTCCACGGTTCTGTTTTTTAGCGAACTGTTCACCCGATTTGGGCGCAATACTTTTATGGTGCTTAGCCTGCTTATCCCGGTCGTGGCCGGGTTGGGGCTTAACTTTGGCATAGTAATCGGGGCCATGGCCGCGCAAATCTCCATGTTCCTTGTGGTGCTTTGGGGTGGACAGGGCGTGGGCGGCGTTGCCCTTGTTGCCCTGGTGGCGACTCCCATAGCCATTCTTCTGGGTTTCCTGATTGGCAAGCTCTTTAACAAAATGAAAGGCTCCGAGATGATCGGCGGCATGGTTACCGCGCTTTTTGCGGAGGGGTTTTACCAGTTTCTTTTCCTGTACGTTATGGGCGGGATAATTCCCATCAACAACGATCGGCTTATGACCGCTACCGCAGCCGGGGAAGGGGGTGGGATAGGCGTGGTGAACGCCATCGACCTGGATCGCGACAACAACATGCGGCAGGCTTTGGACAACGTGTCCCTGCTGAATATTGTAACCGTGGCCTTTTGGCTGGTGCTGGCTTTCATCGTCGGTTTGATAATCTATAACCTTGTCAAAAAATATCCGCTTAAGCTGAGGGGGCAGGGCGGATTGATTAAGCCCTTAATCGTATTTGCAGCTTTGGGGCTGGTCTATGGTTTTAGCTTTGTCATCGAACCCTTTCTTTATTTCCTGTACCAGGATCGGGTAATCGGGCTGACTGCCGTGAGGCTGGTTTCCTTGTTTATGGCTTTGTATGCGGTCTATCGCATCGTTCGGGTAAAGCTGGTGGAAAAGAGCGCCGAATCGGTTTCGAAACCCGTTTCGTATATTGTTATTGCGGCTGTCATATTCCTGGTTACACTTGTCCCGGATATTAGCAACGGTCTTAGCCGTGTAAGGGTTCCCATTTTTACCTACCTGATTATTGTGAGTCTTTGTTTCTTTATCAACTGGTTTTTGAAAACACGTTTGGGCCAGAACATGCGGACGGTGGGCCATGACCGTGCGGTGGCAACCACTGCCGGCATCAATGTTGACAGGACTCGCATTATTGCAATGATTATGTCAACTTTGTTGGCCGCCTACGCCCAAATCATTATGTTGCAGAACTTCGGCGTTATGCAGACCTACGGTGCGCACTCCCAGGTCGGGCTGTATGCCATTGCCGCCCTGCTGGTGGGTGGTGCCACGGTTAGCCGTGCTTCGGTCAAACACGCCATACTGGGTGTGATTCTTTTCCACTCCCTGTTCATCCTGGCCCCGATGGCTGGGAACAGATTGATGGGCAGCGCCTTGATTGGCGAATACTTCCGGGTGTTTGTGGCCAATGCGGTTATTGCCATTGCGCTGATTATGCATGCCTGGAAACGGGTTAAGAGCAGACGGAGGAACAAGCCGGGGCTTGACGGGGGTAAGGTGGCGGCGGTGTGAGATGAGCAATGACCTTGACTTATGAGCCAATCCGCTGTATAAGTAACAATGAGTATCCTGAAAAACGCACAGGCCCTCCCCAATATACCTTGGGAGGAGCGTCCCGCCAGCGGCAAGAACAACACTCCGCTTTGGCGTTATTCCGGTAACCCCATAATTCCCCGGAACTTGACGGCACGTTCGAACAGCATTTTCAATAGTGCCGTGGTTCCATTCAAGGACGGTTTTGCTGGGGTTTTTCGTTGCGACGACACCGCCCGCCGCATGAACATCCATGCGGGAAGGAGCCCGGACGGCATAAACTGGGTCATAGAGGACGAACCCATCGATTTTATCAAAAGCCATCCCGATTTGCCCCATTCGGATTACAAGTACGATCCTCGGGTGGTGTTTATAGAAGGCAAGTGGTATGTAATCTGGTGCAACGGCTATCACGGTCCCTGCATTGGCTTGGGATATACCGAGGATTTCGAGAAGTTCCATATGATGGAAAATGTTACTATGCCTTTCAATCGCAATGGCGTTCTGTTCCCAAGAAAGATCAATGGACGCTACGCAATCTACACCAGGCCCAGCGATTCGGGGCATACCCCCTTCGGCGACATCATCTATTCGGAAAGCCCCGACCTGGAATTTTGGGGAAGGCACCGTCATGTAATGTCTCCGCAGGGTGGCTGGGAATCCACCAAAATCGGTGCCGGGCCGGCGCCCATCGAAACCACCGAAGGCTGGCTGCTTTTTTACCATGGCGTTCTTACAAGTTGCAACGGTTTTGTCTATTCCTTCGGTGCGGCCCTGCTCGATCTGGACAAACCCTGGCAGGTCATCGCTCGCAGCCGCCCCTACATGATTTCCCCACAGGAAATTTACGAGTGCGTCGGCGACGTTCCCAACGTTACATTCCCATGCGCCGCTCTTGTCGATGGGGACACCGGAAGGCTTGCGATTTACTACGGCTGTGCCGACACGGTAACGGGCCTGGCATTTGGCAAGGTGGACGAAGTGGTGGATTTTGTTAAAAAGAACCCGTAAGGCTTTGTCGCAGGGGAAGTTTTCCTCTGCGGCAGGCTAATTTGGTATGAAGAGGAAGGCGAAATGAAAAAACGGGCTCTTATTAGCGTTTTTTGCAAGGACGGTGTCCTGGAACTTGCGTCGTATCTGAACGATGCCGGCTGGGAGATTCTCTCGACAGGTGGAACGTCCAAGCATTTGCAGGAAAATAAAATACCCGTTACCGACGTTTCCTCGGTAACGGGTTTTCCCGAGTGCCTTGATGGAAGGGTCAAAACCCTGCACCCGGCAATTCACGCCGGACTCCTGGCCCGTCGTGGCGAAAAAAGCCATGTCGAAACCTTGCAGTCGCTGGGGCTTTCCACCATTGACTTGGTCTGCGTCAACCTCTATCCGTTTTTTGAAAAGGTGCAGGCCGGTCTTTCCCTGGATGAAACGGTTGAGTTCATCGACATAGGCGGACCGTCCATGCTCCGTTCGGCGGCCAAAAATTTTGGCGACGTCGTTGTTCTTACCGATCCGACCGACTATGCCGAGGCAATCGACGGCCTAAAGTCGGGAAACCTCCCCCTGGAATTCCGAAAGCGGCTGGCGGGCAAGGTCTTTAATTTAACTTCCGCCTACGATGCCGCCATATCCCGTTACCTTTTGGAAGATGCATACCCAGAGTACTGGTCTCTCTCGCTTAGGAAGGGGCAGGGGCTACGCTACGGCGAGAATGGGCATCAGTCCGCCGCTCTTTACCTGCATACCGACAGGCCTGGCGTTTTAGGTAGTATGGAGCAGCTTCACGGCAAGGAACTTGGGTACAACAATATCAGGGATTTGGATCTTGCCTGGAAAGCGGCCTGCGCCTTTGGCCTTTCGGATTCGGCAGGGGGGGGGGCTTTCGTTGCGGAACCCTTTGGCGAGGACGAAGTGCGGCGCTTGGTCCCGACGGCGGCAGGCGGCGGCAAGATCTGCTGTGTTGCGGTAAAACATAACACCCCCTGCGGCATTGCCCTGGGAGACACACTTCTAGAGGCCTACCAAAAAACCTTCGCCTGCGATCCCGTGTCGATATTCGGTGGCATTGTGGCCTGTACCACAACGGTCGATCCGGCAACGGCGGAAAAACTGGGCGAGCTGTTCCTAGAGATAGTGGCGGCCCCAGATTTTGAAGTGGCGGCCCTGGATATACTTAAACGGAAAAAAAACCTGCGCATAATAAAACTCGCAAAAGCCCCTGCGGAACCATGCGAATGCATTTCCGTTGACGGTGGCCTGTTGGTTCAGCAAAGCGACCGAGGGCTTCTGGAGAAATGGGAAGTGGTAACAAAAGCCGCGCCAGCCGACGCGGATATACGTGACATGATCTTTGGCATAAGGGCCGTAACATTCGTTAAGTCAAATGCGATTATGATTGTCAAAAACGAGTCGGCAACGGGAATAGGCGGTGGGCAGGTAAACCGTATATGGCCCACTGTGCAGTCGCTGGAACGGAGTGCCGCGGCGATAAAGGTCGCAGCGACTTCAGCCGCAGCGGACGGCAATCCCTGGAAGGATGCCGCACCTGCCAGGGTGCTTGCCTCCGATGCCTTTTTCCCCTTCGCCGATGTGGTGGAAGCAGCGGCGGCGGCAGGGATCAAGGCGATTGTTCAGCCTGGCGGTTCGGTGAATGACAAGCTGTCGATAGAGGCCTGCGACAAGCATGGCATTGCGATGGTGTTTACCGGGACCAGGCACTTTAAGCATTAGTTTAAGAGGCGTTCATTCCTTCAAGGTGATCTCCACGACGGTATCGGCAGGATCCGGCAACGGATAGTTGTCGCCGTAGTTCATGAAGAAAAAGCCGTGTTCGGGGTACTGCGATAGATTCCAGTGGCCTACAAGCCGCAGTTCGCTGCGGTCGCGAAGCAGGCGCACCTTTTCGATTTTCCCGGACATGTTTGGCAGACACAGGCCGCCGGCCTGGGGTTCGTAGATGTGTGCATACAGCAGGTTCCCCTTTTGGGTAAAGCGGCCCCACTCCGGCTTTTCAAACGATGCAATGCCACAGCCGTAAACACTTTCGCCGTTGTCGGCCATCCAATGTCCCACTTCCTCCAGAATTTCAATCGAGGCCTGGGGTATTCGGCCTTTTGCGTCCGGGCCGACATTGAGCAACAGGTTGCCGTTTTTTGAAACACACTCGACCAGCATCCGTATTACCATGGAAGCATTTTTCCAGTGCCGATCCGCCGCATGATAGCCCCAGTTTTTGTTGAGCGTAATGCAGGCCTCCCAAGGCACGCTTTCGCCAAGCTCGTTACGGATGCCGGAGGGTGGTATCATCTGCTCCGGGCAGGCAAAGTCGCCGGCCATGTCCGACGGGTTTGCGGAGAGTATCGTTCCGGAGGATTCCCCGGAACCTTCAAGGCGGTCGTCTATGATAAGGTGGGGTTGAAGCGTCCGTGCCATTCGCATGATTTCGTCGGCCTTCCACTTTTTGCCGCTCATTTCGCCGTAGGAAAAATCAAACCACATGATATCAAGTTTGCCGTAGTCCGTCAGCAGTTCGCGGATCTGCCCGTGCATGAATTCCAGGTAGCGATCAAAATCGCGACCATCGTTTCCCTGTGCGGTATCGTTGCGGCATGGATGATGCCAGTCGCCGTGATGCGGAAAGTCCGTATGCTGCCAATCGATAAGCGAAAAATACAGCCCGACCTTTATGCCAGCCTCACGGAATGCCTCTAGATACTCCCTGACGAAATCTCGCTTTGCTGGAGTGTTGGTGGATTTAAAGTCGGTAAGCTTGGTGTCCCAAAGGCAGAAACCGTCGTGGTGTTTGGCGGTAAGTACGGCGTACTTCATCCCGGCTTTTTTTGCCAGGGCCGCCCACTCGCCGGGGTTGTACTCCTTCGCGTCGAATTCGTGAAAGTAACGCATGTATTCATCCTGGGACATACACTCCTGGCTGCGTACCCATTCCCCACGCGAGGGTATTGCGTACAGGCCCCAGTGAATGAACATCCCGAAACGTGCCTCGCGGAACCATTTCGTGCGCTCGGCCCGTTCCGCTATATTTTTGTTGGTCATCTTGTACTCCCTCTTATATTATCGTCCATCACCCGTCCGAATGTCTCGCTCATCTCGAACGGGTATCTTCGGTTGAGGTATCACCAAGGGTGCCGCATGATGCGAACAACGCAAATACCATTAACACCGCAAGTTTTTGCGTCGAGGTTTTCAAAAGTAATGGAGACAGTGTAAAACATGTTTTTCGCACGGGGTACCCGGTAAATTTTACTTTTTTTACCATGGTTTTGGGAGGTATTGCCCCATCCATTAGGGTTCATTACCACCGTTCCACCGCACGGTTCAAGGGCCCAGGGAAATACCACTTGACCAACCGCTATTCCACGCTTATGGTTAGAACAGACGACGATTGCTTATTTTCGCTTGCAATTTTTCGAAGGAGGAAACATGAAACGAGCAAAGAACCTTGGACGTGTCTTGGCTATTGCAGCCGCAACGACGCTTCTTTTTGTTGCCTGTGGGGATGGAGCCAGAGGCCCCGATCATACTCTGGTTGACCTTCGGGATTATTTTGAGTTTGTGGCAAGCGCGGTATTTGAGTCAGGGCAGACAGGCGACGCATCGGTGGTCGGTTTCGGCGAGGATCACTTTGCCTGGAGGGGAACCCCTTCCGGGCCGAATCATGCGGGATTGCCGAATGCCCACAATGCCGTGGAGGGCTTGCTGGACGCAATCGCCCTGGGGGCGTTCGATGCCTCCGGCTTCACCGGGGTTCGCTTTCGTCACCGCTCCAGCCATCCCTGGGTGTTTACCGTGACGGACGTCGATGACGGGGATTTTGCGCAAATATACCCCAGTTGGACCCCTCCGCCCGCTTCCAGCCAATGGACGGAGATTACCATTTTTTTCGACCATCTCGTGCTTGGGTGGGGAGGCGATAGGGCCGTCGATCTATCCAACATATATCAAATCAGCTTCCAGGTAAATTCCGAACCGGATTTTGATGGGGAAGCAATATGGGTAGACGGGCTTCCGGTACTGGGATTTGAGCCGGTATGGATGGAGGTCTCGAATTTCAGGTTCATTACCGATCCGCCCCCGATAACCGACGCTATATTCAGCATGGCGGATCTCGTTAATGCCGAAGGGATAACGGCAGGTACGCCGCTTGAACGAATAGGGCCGTTGGGTCCTCATGCTAACGATGTGCCGATCTGGGTTGATGGAAACCCCGAGGGCGGACTTTCCCTACGGGTGAGTACACGGGTCGGTGCCGTCAGCGGAGTGCGTGTCTATCTTGCCGACTTTAGGGTGGGCGACACAATAACCGTTGCGGTAAGGGGTGCCCCGGGTTTTGACTTGCCAGCAAGCGAAGGAATGGTTCTTATTGCCATGAATCCCGAGGCTAATTCGTGGTGGACCGACGTTGCCTCGGTATGGGGCCTTGGAACGGATGTCACCATAAGTGGCTCATTACATGCCAGGCATGAAGGGTACCCATTCGCGGCGATAATGGCGAACAACGGTACGGGGTATTTCTACATTGACAGCATCATGGTCACGCGCTAACCGCGCAAATTTTAAACAGGAGGGCACATTGATATGAAAAGGATTTTTGTGTCGGTTTTGACGGTATTTCTCGTGGCCGGGGCGGCCCTGCTTATGGCGAGTTGCCAGACAAACGTATCGGAACCAAGGCAAGCACCGCCACCAAACCTGGCCCGCTACCCCTTCCCACAGCGCAACTTTGGCCAGTTTGCCAATCCCCCGGCGTTGCCTTCCAACGTGTCGCAGGAGGAAATGGAGGAAAGGATTCTCGGGCTGTTCAGCAACATACTCCGCAACAACATAATCGTGGACACAAACGGCAATCATCAGACCAGGGACACCTTTCGCATAGTGTTCCAGCATAGGAGTTCGTGGCCCGGCGGCTCAGGCGGTAACGTGCACAACATAACCGTCTCCGAGTCGCACGGCTATGGAATGATGATACTGGCACTCATGGCCGGAAGCGAAAACATGCTGGGGCTTGAGCCAGGGGAGTGGCTGTTCGGCGGCAACATACAGGACTATTTCGACGCGATGGTCCGCACCATGCAAGGATTCCCATCCGCCCGTCAATCCGGAACGAGCCTGATGAGCTGGCGACTCTGGGGGTACAGCAACGACGAGTTCCAAAGCAATCCTTATTCCGCAATCAACCCGGCAGGTATCCGACAGGGCGGATACAGGCTGGTTAACGGCGAAAGGCGCGCCCCGTTTAGGAATGAGGGAACGCACCTTGGCGCCGTGGGAAACAGCGCCACGGATGGCGACATGGACATGATCTATGCGCTAATCCTGGCCGACAGGCAGTGGGGAAGCGGCGGCGCAATCAACTACATAGACATAGCCCGAAGAAAGCTGGCCGATTTTTACCGTTTCTGCATACATCGAGATCATCGCACCCTGCTTTTGGGCGACTGGGCCTCGTGGTCCCCAGGCTCAATTCTGGGGGATGCGACCAGGGCTTCCGACTTTATGCTTAGCCACCTTGTTACGTTCAGGGACGTGGATCAGAATCCGGCCCACAACTGGCAGGCGGTAATCGACGCGACGCTCAACGTCATATGGGAGATACGTTCCTATCTAAACGCCCAGGGAGGCCTCTATTACCAGAACGGCCTTCTTCCGGATTTTATCACACGGGAAGGTGGTGGATGGGCTGTTCCCCCTGGACAAATTCTCGAAAGCCCGAACGATGGTCGCTGGCACTGGAACTCCGTCCGCGTCCCCTGGAGGATGGGAACCACCTACATGTTGTTTGGCGACATGCCGATAGGCGATTCGACGCTGTACGATCTTATCATAGCGCCGCTGGATAATTTTGCCAGGACTCGCCCCGGCGGCTTGAACATTGGCACCTTGAATATGAACGGCACTAATACGGGAACCCCCGGGGCCGGGCAGCGCAGGGATTTTGCCACGCCTTTCGTCGTAACCGCGGCGTCAAGGGGCGATCACCCGGAGCAGTGGGTGGACGAATTCTGGGGACCAGGAACCGTGATTCCGGATGGTATGCACCATTGGGCAAACAACGTCTACGGCGACTATTTCAGGCTGATTGCGCTGATCACCGCGTCGGGCAACTACTGGATACCGTAGACCCAACACGAATATCTTTTTGGAGGTTCCGTTATGAGCAAAAGATTTTTGAAATTATCGACGGTGTTCGCAATGGCGGTGGCACTTGGCGTAATCTTGATTCTGGCAGGTTGTGAAGGGGCCGTTACCCCGTCCGAGCCGACACCTGAGCGACCGCCTCGTCCACCGGCTGGCCCACCGCCTCCACGCCCCGGCACGACACCCATGGTGGCCCTTACTTTTGACGACGGGCCAAACAACGTGGTTACCAATCGTATCCTGGACGTTTTGGAGGAACACGGAGGGCGGGCGACCTTTTATGTGCAGGGCTACAGAGTGATCCCCGAAGCCGCCACGGTAATACGCACGCTAAGTTTGGGCAGCGAAGTCGCTGGCCATTCCTGGGATCACCCGGATTTAAGTACACTAAGCGAGGGGGAAGTAAGGCGGCAACTGCAACAAACCCGCAATATGCTTAGAATTTTTTTCGACCATGACGATTTCGAGCATCCTCCCCTCCCCCATTTCCGCCCCCCCTTTGGGGCGGTTAACCAAACGGTTCTGGATGTCGCCGAGGACATGTGGTACGCCATAGTGGGTTGGACCATGGACACCAACGACTGGATGCCCGTGAACCAGAACGTCGAATTTCTGTATAATTTCATCATGGAAAATGTAGAAGACGGCTCCGTTATTCTTCTGCACGATATATGGCCCACGACAGCGGACGCTATGGAACTGGTGATCCCGTCGCTTATTGAAAGGGGGTTCGAGCTGGTTACCGTGACGGAAATGTTGTACCACACGGGTTACCTGGATCCAGGGATGGTCTTCGGAACGGTTTTTGGGCTGCCGCCCGGGTTCGAGCAGACCCCCGTCCCCAGACCATAGTTTTCAAGGAGTTGCGCGGAAAGGGGAACCGTAGGCCAAACCTGCGGTTCCCATCCACTTGAAAATTACCAAGGAGGGGAAGCTCCGTTGACGGCATCGACCATGGCCCGGATAACCTCGGCACTTTCCGACGAATTCGGCTGTCCGTTGTTGCGGTTAAAAAGACCGAACCTTTCACCCCCACCGCCGAAGTTTCCGTTATCCCAGTAAACCGGAACCAGCCCGTTCGCCCTGGCGGCACCGTACACATGGGCGGCATACGCCAGCCTGTTTTGCCTGGCAAGTTCCATGTGTTCGGCATTTGCATGAACGGAAGGCCCATGCCTGACGGGTCCCATCTCGCCGATAATCACGGGAATGCCATTATCGACAAACGTTTCCCTAAAATCCCTAAAAAGGTCGTCAACAAATTCCCTGCTCCCACCATGGGAGTTGTTGGGCCAATGAGGGGTGTTCGGATGCAGCGCGAAACCATCGGGGCGGTAATAGTGGAAGTTCATGATTTGCCTATCTGGGGTAGGATCGTCGGGCAATATGAAAATTCCATTGCGGTAATCCTGGGCAACCCTGTAATTGGTAACGTAGCCGGAGAAAACAAGAAAGCGGTAGGTATTGTTGCCGCCGGTTCCACGCACCGCATCGGAAAAAACCCTGTTCCAGTCGTTTATTAGCTCGAAGTGTTCCCGGGGAATGCCGCCCGGAGTCCAGCCCCAATGACCAAAGTGCAGTTCGTTGAATCCCTGAAAGATTAGCCATTCGCCGTAATCCCGGAAGTACTCGGCTATCTGCACCCACATGCTTTCAAACTGCGCGGTTATCCGCTCGCGCTCCGCAGGGCTGGCCATCGCCTGTCTGATAGTGAGCCATCCGGATTCGTACTGGGGGGTCGAGGTCGCCCCGTCGTGGTGCATGTTGATAATAACCTTAAGACCCGCATTCCTGGCAAGGTTGACGACCTCGGCGACGCGCATAAGCCTGGATTCGCTGATCGTGAAAGACGGGGCAATGCCAACGTGCCCCATCCAGGTTACCGGTATGCGCACAAGGTTAAACCCCTGATTCCTAATTCCGTTAAAGATCGCCTGATTTACCCGGGGATTTCCCCAGGCAGTTTCGCTTCCCACGGAATTGGAATGGGAATCAAGGGAATTGCCCAAGTTTATGCCTATCGACAAATCGTGGTACAAAAAAAACTCCATGGCCGTTCTTCCCGACATCTGCTCGGGGTACCTAGGCCGGGGATCGACGGGATCCGAACATGCGACCATTAGCAACCCACCCAAAGACGCTATCGCGACAAGCAATGTTCTGGGTTTCATTGATACTCCTTGTTTTGAGTGGTCAGTGGCTAGTGTCTTTACGCTGCTAATCACTAGCCACAAACCAATTCCTTCTACCATTCCTTGGGCTTAAAGCCCTCGGGTATATCCATGCGCATCGTGTCGCCGGTCTGTGCCAGCACGAAAAAGCCCGCATCGAGGGCGGCTTCCCTTTCCTCGGGGCCGAAGACCGCACCGGCCATCGCACCGATAATCCTGCGCCGGTCGTTGAGTCCGTCATGTACCCTGCGTATTTTTTCCAGCCGATCCTTGTGCTTGCCTATGTCTTTTATCTTTACCTTGGCCTTTACCTCCACGACCAGGATGGTCTCGCCGTTTTCAAGCCAGAGATCGGCTTCGGCTATGTCCCTTCCGCTTTCGCTTACCCGCACATTGGTGGCTATCTTGCCTAAGCTAAAGTCCAGGCCCAAGTCGTAGAAACGCTCCTTTATTCCGGGAGCGACAAGGTGTTCGATGACTTCCCCGAAACTGTTGCGCAGACGGCCCATTTCGCTGTTATTCCTTTCGATTTGCCTATCGGTACGGTCAAACAGTTCCTTGGTTTCCGCGAACCCCCGTTTGAGTTCTGCCCATTCCTCCCACCGCTTGGCATCCTCAGCCTCGGCTTCCCTGCGCCGCTTGGCGTCTTCCTCTCGCTGCTTGGCGTCCTCAGCTTCGGCTTCCTTGCGCCGCTTGGCGTTCTCAGCCTCGGCCTCCCTGCGCCGCTTTGCGTCTTCCTCTCGCCGCTTGGCGTCCTCAGCCTCGGCCTCCCTGCGCCGCTTGGCATCTTCCTCTCGCCGCTTGGCGTCCTCAGCCTCGGCTTCCCTGCGCCGCTTGGCGTCTTCCTCTCGTCGTTTGGCGTCTTCTTCCCGCCATCTGGCGGTCTCCACCTCGTGTTCCCTCTGCCGCTGGGCGGTTTCTCGCAGGATTGCCCAGATTTCCTCGGGGGTTGCAGGGGGTTGCTCTGCAACTGATGTTGCTACCATATTTTGCTCCTAGGTTCAATATACTATCGGGCCGAACAGCCGTCAAGCTTGCGCATTGCCTCAAGTAAAATCAAACCCTAGCGAGGCGATGCCTCACGTGAAAAATCAAACCATGGGAATGGCAGACAATACCGGCATCCCAAGCTGCCGGAGCATAACCCATGGAGCTGACCTTGAAAGAACGAAAAAAACTGACGCGGGTAACCGCGAGCCGGTATCGGAAAGCCGCGAAGCGAGAAAAGACCGCGATACTCGACACCTTCGTCGAGCAGACCGGGTACGAACGGAAATACGCCATCCATCTGCTTGCCAACGAGGGCAGGTGCCGCACGGACGGGAAGGCAAAGCTTAAGACCACCCACG
>Ga0209755_10000701_pt1 | contig 58709 bp, 46 predicted proteins | sample TergutCo191P1_FD_187301 | JGI IMG/M metagenome (GOLD analysis project Ga0209755, IMG submission 187301) | Cornitermes sp. P1 segment gut microbial communities from Petit-Saut dam, French Guiana - Co191P1 (SPAdes) (version 2) | ecosystem: Host-associated > Arthropoda: Insects > Digestive system...
ATTTACTATTTCGTTTCTCTTTCGCACCTGCGGGGCCTCCACAGGTGCGGCCAAGCCTATTGTCCCCAACAGGCTCTGGTGCGCTTTTCTTGTCTGCATTGTTTAATTTACAAGGTGCAGGGTGGTCTTATTGCCTTTGCCTTCAAACAGAAAACCCACTTCGCTGGATTTTGTCTCTGAACGCTAAGGATTCGGTCGGTTCGCTATTAGATTCTGCAACGATTCCTGCGAACTTCTCTTTAGATGTGAACTGCACCGCCTGTCGCTATTTATTTGTCTATCCTGCGTCAGAAGTGCCCGACTAATCTACCACTTCCTCCCCTCCTTGTCAATACCTTTTTTGCACTTTTTTTATTTTGTTTTGGTTTTGTCCACACTCTGCCGTGTGTGCGGCGATTTTTAGCGCAGTGACGTGCATTGTCTGCACCCAGCCTGTGTTTTTCGGATGCGCGCTGAGAATGTTCGTTACTCCTGCAAACCGCCCGGCATCAACTACCCATTCCAGCAATGCGTTTGCTTACACTCTTTTTCATTTGCTTTTTTTGTCGCAATGTGGCAAAATAGAGGCTGGCGCCTGAGATGGGCGTTCGGAGCTTAGGGATGGGGTATGTATGAAGAATTTTTCTCAATATAAGATGATGATGTTTTTTGCCCGCGGGATGAAGCGTTTTTTTCTATTCGCAGTCTTTGCGTCGGCTGCCGCTGCGTTGCTGGGCTTTTTGACTCCGCTTATTGTCGGCTTTACTGTTGATGCCGTTATTGGCGGGGAGGGCACTACTTTGCCGGGCCCCCTCATGCCTGCCTATGAGCATTTTGCCATTGAAGGCAACCTTGCGCGCAATTTATTGCTGTGCGCAATTTTTGCAGCTTTAAGTGCCATCCTTGGCGGGTTCTTCAACTTCGGCTCCAGGGTGAGCATGGCCAAGGGGGCGGAGGCCTTTATAAAAAAGCTCCGCGACTCGCTCTTTTCGCATACGCAGAGCCTGCCATTTGAGTGGCATACCAAAAATCTCACGGGCGACACTATCCAGCGCTGTACTTCCGATGTAGAAACTGTGCGCAGATTCGTGTTTCAGCAACTGATTGAAGTTCTTCGCACCGTAATTCTCGTTGCGGTAGCTTATAGCATTATGTTCACCATGAATGTGACACTGTCTCTGCTTATCCTTATTTTTGTCCCGTTAATCCTTGGTTACTCAATATATTTTTACAGAAGCATCGCCTCTAAGTTTCTTGCTTGCGACGAGGCGGAGGGCGAGCTTATGGTCAGGGTGCAAGAGAATCTGACGGGAGTGCGCGTCGTCAGAGCCTTTGGTCGGGAGCGCTTTGAGAAAGAGCGCTTTGACGAAAAAAACACAAACTTCATGAACAAGTGGCTCAAGCTTGGAGGCACATTGGGCTGGTATTGGGGAGTGGGCGACATCGTTGCTTATTCTCAACTGCTCGTGGTCATTGTGCTAGGTTCATATTTCGCCGCAAATGGCCATATAACATTTGGCGGACTGCTTGTTTTTATAAGCTACACGCTGACATTGATGTGGCCCGTCCGCGCACTTGGCAGACTGCTGACGGAGATGAGCAAAACCGGCGTCTCGCTAAAAAGAATCAAAGAGATTCTCGACGCCACGGCTGAGGAAGAGGACTTAGACGCCATGCATCCTCCGATGGACCGTGATATCGTGTTTGACAACGTGACATTCACATATGACGAGCACCCTGTGCTCAAAAACGTCAGCTTCACTATCAAACGTGGCTCTACGTTTGCCATTTTGGGTCCGACAGGCTCAGGCAAATCGACAATCACGTACCTGTTAAACAGGTTGTACGACCTACCCGAGGGGTGCGGCGAAATAAAAATTGGCGATGTGAATATCCAAAATATCAGCCGGGGCTATTTGCGCAGCAACGTTGGTCTGGTGCTTCAGCAAACATTTTTGTTTTCAAGAACTATTTTTGAAAACATTGATATTGCATCGCGCGAAAGGGATATGATGAGGGTGCGGGAAAAGGCTCAGATTGCCGCAGTTGATGAAAACATAATGTCCTTCGCCCAAGGATACGATACAATCGTCGGTGAGCGCGGGGTCACGCTGTCCGGCGGACAAAAGCAGCGTGTCGCCATTGCAAGGACACTCATGATGGATGCGCCGATTATGGTTTTCGACGATTCCATGTCTGCGCTGGACATGGAAACCGACGCAAAAATCAGAGAATCTCTGCGCGAGGATACATCAGGTGCGACGGTGATTTTAATATCTCACAGAATTTCAACCTTGATGACAGCCGACACAATCATGGTTTTGGATGATGGCAAAATCGCAGAAATCGGAACGCACAGTGAGTTAGTCCGAAGAAATGGAACTTACCGCAGGATTTACGATTTGCAATCTGGATACGTTGAGAACTAACTGATACATTAGGAGTGTTTTACTTGAAAGAAGATCAAGAACAAACCGGCGGTCTTAGCCTGAAAATGTGGCTAAGGCTGGTGCCTTATCTTGGCAAAATGAAAAAATCGCTAATCCTTTCAACAGCATTGATGGTTGCTTCTATCGCCGTTGAGACGGCTTTCCCGCTTTTTACCAGCTTTGCGGTCAATAACTTTGTTATGACTGAATCGACCGATGGGCTTATCCCATTTGCGCTCGTTTTCTTCATATTTATAGTCTTCGTCGGCATTAGCGTCTTGATCTACGCTCGCCAGCTTATGGTCGTTGAAATGAAAATGGGCTACATGCTGCGCCAGGATTGTTTTGTGCATTTGCAGAAGCTTCCGCTGTCGTTTCACAATGTCACTTCCGTCGGATACCTAATCGGCAGGGTCATGTCGGACACCGACAGAATTTCCGGCATGGTATCTTGGGGATTCTCGCATTTTCTGGCTAACCTCGTCTATCTGCTGTTCTGTGTGATTTTCACATTTATATTAAGCCCAACGCTCGCTTTGATACTGGTGCTCATAATACCTGCTGCCGGCATTATTGCATGGGTTTTCCAAAAGAAAATCATCATTGTCAACAGGAAGGTGCGCGAGGTAAATTCGCTCATAACGGGGGCGTACAACGAGGGGATTACAGGTTCTAAGACTTCTAAAACCTTAGTCATCGAAGACCTCAACCGCAAGGAATTTGAGAAGCTTTCTAACTCCATGAGCCATGAATCCGTCCGGGGCGCAAGGCTCAATGCTACCATGCTTCCACTTGTTGCATCGCTTGGCTCTATTGCGCTCAGTGTCGTCTTGTACAGGGGTGGGCATCTTGTCAGTCAGCAAGTGCTGGGCTTTGGCGTGCTGGCGGCTTTTATTACATACGCTGTAATGGTCATTGAGCCAGTTGTGCAGATGGCAGGCATTATGTCTGAAATGATGTCTGCGCAGGTTGGCATAGAAAGGGTGACAGGCATAATTAACGAGCCTGTGACCATCACTGACTCTCCCGCGGTGGTGGAGAAGTATGGCGACACCTTCAATCCTAAGATGGAAAACTGGGAGGAGCTTGTTGGGCGTGTGACATTTGAGAATGTCTGGTTTAAATACCCTGACGGCGAGGACTATGTGCTTGAGGATTTTTCCCTCGAGGTTCCACAGGGTACGACCGTTGCAATCGTCGGCGAGACCGGAGCAGGCAAATCTACCATGGTCAATTTGGTATGTAGGTTTTTCGAGCCTACGAAGGGGCGTGTGCTCATTGATGGGCGGGATTGCCGTGAGCGTTCGCAGTTGTGGCTGCATTCATCGTTGGGCTATGTTCTGCAGGATCCGCATCTTTTCTCAGGCACTATTATGGACAATATCCGATATGGCAAGTTAGACGCCCACGACGACGAGGTCGTTGAGGCTGCCCGCCTTGTTTCGGCGGATACTGTTGCTGATAAGATGCCCGAGGGTTATGCTACAGAGGTTGGCGAGGGCGGAGACAGGCTTTCGACAGGCGAAAAGCAGCTTATTTCTTTTGCCCGCGCGGTTTTGGCCGACCCTCCTATTTTCGTCTTAGACGAGGCTACTTCGAGCATCGATACGGAGACGGAGCTTCTGATTCAAAATGCGGTTTCGCACATGCTCGAGGGGCGCACTTCATTCATTATCGCCCATAGGCTCTCGACCATCGCCCGCGCCGATATCATCTTGGTTGTCGAGGATGGCAAAATCGTCGAGCGAGGGACTCACGCAGAGCTTATTATGGCCGGCGGGCATTATAGCGATCTTTACAAGGCCATGCGGCTTGAAGAGGCCGACAAATAGGGTTTCTTTTCTTTGCTTTTTACAAAAATCTTATGGTATACTACTGCTTAAGGGGGGATGCGTAGTATGCAGTCGCTTACTGAAGGTAAAGTCAGTAGTTTGCTGATTAGGTTCTCGGGCCCATTTTTGCTTGCAGGCATAGTTCAGATGGGGCATGGTTTGATTAATGTGTTCCTGCTTAGCTGGCTTGCCTCGCCCGCTTCGGTGGCGGGAGCTTTTAATGGGGGGCTTCTTGTATTTACCCTCACCAGCGTGTTTATGGGACTGGGCACGGGCGGGATGATTTTACTTGGGCAGTTCGTCGGAGGTAAACAAGACAAAAATGCGGCTAAGGCTGTGGGCAACACTATCCTTGTCCAGTTCGCCGTAGCAGTCACCTGTGCTTTATTTATCCTTGCGCTGGGCAGGATTTCCATACGAATACTCAATGTGCCATATTATCTGCTCGATGATGGCTTGAGCGCCGCCGGGGAGGCTTGGCGGTTTATGCGAGTGGTTGCGTTTGGAATGGTTTTCCAAACAGGCTATAATATTATCAACTCCATGCTACGCGCATTGGGCGACTCAAAAAGGCCGATGATTTTCATTGCAATATCATGTGTTTTGAACATCGGCTTTGACCTCATCTTTATCGGCGTCCTGCACATGGGCGCCGCAGGGGCTGCCCTGGGCACCGTAATCGCTCAAGTGTGCGGGTTTACGATTGCGCTTTTATACTTACTAAAGAAGAAATTCCCATTCGCATTTGGCTTTAGGGATATAAGGCCTGATAAAGACATTCTCAAAAAGACATTTAAGCTTGGCATCCCTATTTCTATGCAGATGCTGCTTAATATGCTCTCTTTCACAGTTATTGCCAGAATCATAAATGGCATGGGGACCGCTGAAGCTGCTGCCAACAGCCTTATAAACACCGTGTTTAACTTCGTTATAGTTGTGCCATCGGCTCTCGGCTCGGCGCTGAGTTCGATAAGCGCCCAGAACTTTGGAGCCGGCAAAAGCGACCGTGCGCTCAAGAGCACCAAGCTTGCGATTATGTTCTCCCTGTGCATCGCCGTGCCGGCCGTCCTTGTAGCAAATATCTTCCCCACGGCCATAGTTTCGCTTTTGTCTCCGGAGGCGGATGTTGTGAGAGTTGCGGCGCAGTTCCTTGTCCCCTTTTCTTGGGACTTTGTCCTCTTTAGTTTCGTCTTCTGTATTAATAATTTTTACAATGGATGCGGCATCACCACTTTCGTGGCGGCGCATGAGCTGGTTGCAGCTTTTTTAGTGCGCGTCCCGGTGACTTGGCTGCTCAGCACGCTTCCAGAAGCTACGCTGTTCCATGTAGCCATCGGCACGCCAGCGGCATCCGTCGCTTCACTGGCTATGCTGCTTATTTACTACAGAGTAAAACTCTCGCGCGGCAAGCTTGCAAAATTGCAAATGGACAGTGCGTCTATTTAGAGCCTGTGCCCATGTAGTTAGAAAACAATAAAAAATGGAGGAAATGCCCATGTTTGAGTTTGCACCGGTTTCCGAACGTATGAAAAGAATACGGGAAAAGCGCGACGCCTTCACGCATGGTGATGATATCACCATCAACACCGAACGCACAAAACTATACACCGAATACTACAAAACACATAAAGCCGAGCACGCTCTGCTCCGTAGGGCAGGGGCAATATTGCATTGGGCACAGCACCGGGAAGTCAATGTCTTTGACGATGATATTTTTGTAGGCACCCCCGGCCCGCAGGAACGCTGTCTGTCCGTCTATGTAGACCCCAGCCCTGATTGGATACTTGGAGTAGTCGATAAGGCAACCTTCAAGCAAGCGTGGCAGTCAGACGGGCCCATCAGCATGACCGATGAGCAGCGCGAAGTCCTTGAGGAGGCTTATGATGTATGGAAGGACTGCAGCATAACCGCTGTTGTGAATGGTGCGCTCACGGATGATTTCCACGATCATTTCGGCAATGGCGCCTGCATGGGCGGCTTCCCGCTCCCCAATGGGCGGTATCAGGCTGCAGGCGCGATGCAGGGGCATTATTGCGCAAACTTTGGCAAAGCTGTAAATGTAGGCTTTGGCGAGGTGCGCAGGCAGGCATTGCAAATGATTGAGGAGAACAAGGGCAAGCTGTTTGGCGATAAGGCAAAAAAGCATGTATTCTATCATGCCTTGGTGAGGGTCTGCGATGCGGCGATACTGCTATCCAAGCGATATGCCAAGGCTTGCAGGGAAAAGGCGGAGGCAGTAACGGACAAGGTTCGCAAGGCAGAGCTGCTGCGCATGGCCGATTCGCTTGAATGGATTATGGAAAACCCTGCGCGCACGTATTGGGAAGGCTTGCAGGCTATTTTGTTTTACCAAATCATGCTTGCGACCGACGCTCAACAGCATGGCCAGTCGATGGGGCGCGTTGACAAATATGTCGGTCACCTCTTGGACAAGGAGTTTGCCGCAGGGGCTATCACAACTGAGCAGGCGCAGGAATTTACCGATGCGTTTGTCATGCGGATTTGCGATATCATCGTAATTCACGGCATGATGCTCAACAACCATAGGATTATCGACCTCAATGAAAAAGGCATGAACGCTTATATGGCTATCTATAATGGAATGACGGCGACAGGCGGCATTGTGCTGACCATAGGCGGCACTTCCCCGGATGGCAAGGACGAGAGCAACGAGGTCACTCGGCTAATCCTCCAGACATATGGCCGCATGAGGGTTCCCGACCCAACCGTCGCATTGAGGGTGACTAAGAACACTCCGCATGACATCTGGCGATTGGGCATCGAATCAAGCAAAATCAGCGGCGGGCTCCCGCAGTTCCAGAATGACGATGTGATAATCCCGTCGCTGGTGGCCGATGGGTTCTCCTATGAAGATGCTTGCGATTACAGCATCATCGGATGCGTCGAGCCGGGCGGCACGGGCAATGAGTGGTCTGCCTCCGGCAACGATGGGGCAAATGCTTGCTGGAATATGATGCAGATTGTACAGCTTGTAATCAATGGCGGCGTAAACCCCCGAACGGGCGTTGCGGCACTCCCCTGCCCAAAACTGTACGAATATGAGAGCTTTGACGAAATTCAAGAAACATTCGTCAAGCAGATGAAGTATTTGCTGGACTGGACTGTGTCGTCTGCCTCAATTTACGAGCTTGCCTATTCGCAAAACTTCCCGTGCATCGTCGCCTCGGCGATGATGGAGGGCTGCTTGGAATCCGGCAAGGACGTCACAGAGGGCGGCGCAAAGTACAATCGTACAGGCCTCACAGCGTGCGGGACGGCAAATGTCGCCGACAGCCTTATGGCAATCAAGAAACTGTGCTTTGACGACAAAACCGTATCTCTCAAGGAGATGTATGATGCATTGCACGCCAATTGGGAGGGCTATGAAGACCTCCGGCAAACGATAATAAACGATGTGCCCCACTATGGCAACGACGACGAAGAAGTGGACGGGTTTGCTTCATGGTCCCTCGATACGTTCGGGCGCATAATGAAGACACTGGAAGGGCCACGCGGCAAGTATTGCGGCGGGACATTCACCGTTACCGCAAATGTCGGGCTTGGGGCGATGCTGGACGCAACTCCGGATGGCCGCAAATCCGGCGAACCTATTGCGGATGCAATCAGCTGCCGCCAAGGCTTTGATAAAAATGGGCCGCTGGCTCTGCTGTTGAGCGCATCAAAACTGCCGCACGAGGTTTTATCCAATGGCGACCAGATGAACGTCCGTTTCTCGCCAAGCACCGTGCAGGGCGATGACGGCACTTCGAAGCTTCGCAATTTGTTTGAGACGTACTTCGAGCTCGGCGGCATGCAGGTTCAGTTCAATGTCGTCAGCACCAAGCAGTTGCGGGAGGCTCAGAATAAGCCGCTTGAGCATAAGGATTTAATCATTAGAATAGCAGGCTTCTCGACGTATTTTGTCACGCTTGACGCAAAGCTTCAAGAGGACTTTATCACCAGGACAGAAAATTCAATATAGAGTCAAGCTTGGGCTTCGGGGCCGCCTTCCTTCAGGGTCTCCCCGCACTGCAAGATGCAACGCTTCCCCTGCTTTGTGAGTTTTGACAAAACCTTTCTACTTGCTCCGCAGCTGCGCTTTGGGATATACTGTAAGCTAACCGATAACCTTTCGGCATTAATTTCGAAATGGGAGATGCGCACAATGGGAAAATATGACGATTTAATATTCAAAATTCCGCAGGAATTCCACCAGTGGTATGGTTTTGCTTCGCCCCGCGGGTTCTTTCGCGGCACCACTATGATGCCCAAGTCCCGGCTGTATATGGACTTCACCTCGGTCACAAAGCCCTTGATGATGGAGCTCCCGCACACCCATCATGCTGCCGATGAGTATATCGTCCTCGCTACGGCGGATTTTAACAATTTTTATGATGGCTTTGATGCTGAAATTGATATCTGGCTGGGGGAAGATAGCGAGCGTATGGAGCTGTTTACCATTACAGAACCAGTAATCATCCGCATCCCCCCAAAGCTCAACCACTGCCCTATTAATTTTAGGCGCATTGGTAAGCCTGTGCTTTTTTCGGCTATGTATCTTGATGGGGACTGGTCGAAAATCAGTGCACAGCTCAACGCTGAGGGTGTGGAGGAGTTTCGGTATGATGGAGCTGGTGTGCGGCGTTGCGTGAAAGACCGCGCCAATGAGTGTGTTTATTGCGGCGCTTGTTTTTCTGAGGCAATGAAGGATGTTGAGGAGAACGATGCGCCACCCCCGCAGGAGGAGTTTTTGAAGCACTATTATGAAATGGCAAAGCTTCCCCGGACAGGCAAGTACGATAAATACGTACACTATTTCAAACCCGAAAATCACGGCGACCCGAATTTCTTGAGCCCCCGCACAGGATTTCGCGGCCTTGAGGAGATGGATGAGTCGCGTCTTTGGTATTTGCAAAATATCGTGCAGCAGGCTTGCAGCGTTGGCGAGCTTCATATGCATCATGCCGTCGAGGAGTACCTGTTCTTTACCGGTGCCGATGTCACCAAGTTTTTTGAGTTTGACGCTGAGATTGAAATTTCCATTGGCGATAGCCCGGACAATATGGAGACCTACACGATAACCGAGCCTACTGTCATCCGCGTGCCGCCCAAGATGTGGCATGGGCCCATTGTATTTAAGCGTGTTGGCGCTCCGATTAATTTCATGCCATTTTATCCCAACGGCAGCTACGGCAGGGTTGTTCGCAGGCAGGATGCCAAGGGCGAGACTGTTTATGCCTATACGGGCAATGATTTGCCAACTCCGTAAGCCTGACCTTTATGCGCAAGGCTCCGTGAACGTGGGTATTTGCGCCTGGGCTTTGTTCAGTGCTGCGATAGCGGTAAATGTTCGTTTGTGAATTTGCATATATTTTTTGAGGAGGCATAAATATGTACGAAAAATTAGTTTTTGAATTCCCCATGGAAAGCAATGAGGCTGTAGCCGAGGGGGACGACCCCGGGTTTGTTATTAAGCCCCAAGCTTATTTTCGAGGGGCTTCCCAGATTCCCGGAGCGAAGTTTAATGTCGGGTTTCAAATTTTTGTAAAACCTTTTTTCCTCGATAGAATGCCGCATTATCACGAGAATGAGGAGTACCTCATTTTCTTAGGCGGCACTTTTCCGAATGTTTTTGATTTCGATGCCGAGGTTGAATTTACGCTTGGCAAGGGCGAAGATGCTGAGAAGTTTGTAATTACCAAGCCTACGATTGTGCGCGTGCCTGCCGGGGTTTATCATTGCCCTCTTAACTTCAAGAGGGTGGACAAACCGCTTTTCTTCCAAGCTGCGCTGATGGAGGGGATGTTTGGCGGCATTTATGACATGCCTGATGGCAGCACGTCGGAGATGCGGTACAATGGCCCCATGCAGTGCAAGTACGACAAGGCCAAGAAATGCGATGCCTGCGGGAAATGCCTTCAGGAAGAGTGGGGCAAGGGGTCGGTTTGACATTTTTATCTATTCAGGAGATGCCCGGAAAAGCTGCATTGTAAAGTGCAGCTTTTCGAATGCCTTCTGAGTGTTCACAGCTATTTTAAGTATTTCTTCAGCACTTCCAGAACTTCGCCAAAATTGAGTGGTTTCCCCAGATGCTCGTTCATTCCGGAGGCTTTGGATTTTTCGATGTCCTCCTGGAAAACATTTGCTGTCATCGCCACTATTGGCACGGTTTTTGCCGTTGGGATATCTAAGGCTCTAATTGTGCTCGTCGCATCGTATCCATCCATTTCGGGCATTCGAATATCCATGAATATCATGTCGTATTTTTCCGGAGCCTCCCGGAATAGACGCACGGCTTCTTTTCCGTTTTCTGCACATACAATCTCTATTTGCGTTGGCTCTAGCAATGCAATAACAATTTCGCGGTTTATTTCCACGTCTTCAGCCAGCAGAACACATCTTGAACTGAAAATGCCTTGTATATCGTTTTGCCCTGCTTCAGTCTCGTCGTAGCCATTTTCCGATGCGGCACTGCCCGTTTCCCCTGCCTGCGGCACTTGCCGCTTGGCCTTGAATGTGAACCTAAACGTTGCACCCTCTCCCAGCTCGGATTCTATCCATATTTTGCCGTCCATCATTTCAACTATATTTTTTGAAATCGCAAGCCCCAGCCCCGTCCCACCGTATTTGCGCGTTGTGTTAGAATCCGCCTGATGGAAAATCTGAAATAATTTGCCCTGCTGCTCAGGGCTTATCCCTATGCCGGTGTCAATGACAGAGATTTGTATATGGCAAACACCGTCTTCCTCTCCTAAAAAAACTGCATCAAGCGTTACCGAGCCTTCCTCTGGCGTGAATTTTATCGAGTTTCCCAGCAGATTCGTTATAACCTGAGCAATCCTGCGATCATCACCTATCAAGGCGTCCGGGATGGCTTTGTCTATGTTCACAGCGAGCCTCTGCCGTTTTTCTTCTGCGCGGGTGCTCACTACATTCACTGCGCGGTTTAGCATTTTTTCAAAATCAAACGCTTCTATTGAAAGCTCGTACTTGTTTGCCTCTATTTTTGACATATCTAATATATCGTTAATGATGCCCAACAAATACATTGAGGCATCTTCGATTTTGTTCAAGCAGTAGTCCTTGCGGTCTGCATCCATTGCCGATTTTCCCATGGTCGCCATGCTGATTATCGTGTTCATCGGCGTCCTTATCTCATGGCTCATCGTTGCAAGGAAGTTTGACTTCACATTGCTTGCTTCTTCCGCATGCTGCTTCTCGCGCAGGAGGGCTGCTATTGTTGCGTTGATTTGCTCCATCACTGTCCTCATGTCGCCTTTATATGCCGAGACATCATTGTGCACGTCCAGCTTCCCGGCATGGGCTGCATCAAACATGTTTTTGGAACTTCTAATCATATTCTGATAAACCTTGCTCACATCATCGAACGCGCGCGCCAATGCTCCAATTTCGCATTTTCGTTTTATTGCTATCGCTGAAACCTCGGCATATACGTCCCCGGCTTCAATCTTTCCGGCGGTTTCCGTCAGGTTGTCCAGCGGCTTTATTACAGAAGTGCTCAAGTAAATGTAAATCACCAAGATGATTATAATAGTAAATGCGAGAAAGATTGTTATAAACCGTAAGACAGAATCTGATATTTCCCTGCGCATTTCAACAAAGTCCGAGCTTATGCCCAAAAATGCGATGACCTCCATTTCATCGTTCAGGATTGGCGCATACAGGAAATACAACTCACCATATATGTCATCATAAAAACGCATAACATGATTCATAGCTTGCCTTGAAAGCATCATTTCGTTAATAATTTTCAGCTCGTCTTTGTTGTATATTGCGACAGTACCCAAGCCATCGCTGGTTATGCCTGCGTACTCTTTGCAATCCTCAGAGTCAAATATAAATGTGGCAAGCACCCCCCCTTCTTCGGTATATAATCCGGTATTGGCAAATACATACACATAATGGACTTGGGTTATATCTCTAAGCATTCTGAGCTCGTCTATGATATGCCAGTACTCGTCTGTCTTGAGCGCAGATGTCATCTCATGGAATTGAGCAAGGTTGTTTGTCAGCTCATCTTTCCTAGCGCCGGATATGCCCCGAGACACAAGTGCGGCAAGCTCTGTCCTGTCATGGAAAAACTGAACCTGCGCTCTTCTAAATTCGTCATCTTGAGCTTTAATAAGCTGCACGAAGTACTCTACAACCTCATTTTCAATAATAGACACTATCAGTGCATTTGACAAAATGGCTCTCTCTTCGAATTTCCGTTCATAAATGTCGCTCAAGCTTATATAACTTATAGCGCTTACAGCCAAAATCATACATGCAAGCAATAATATCAGCAGCAATAAAATCCTTACATTTATTTTGTGAAAAAAACTGCCTAATTTTGGCATCGCCTCCCCCTCTCTCATGTCCACCCCAAACTGCGCCCGACTGCGCTCTTCCATCCATTTAGCAGATTCCCCCTTTGCTGTGTGCCCATGCTTGGTTTAAACAGCCTATCTTTGCATCGTAGGTCGCACAGCTCCTCAATGTCTTCCCACATTCCGACTGCGAGACCCGCTAAGCGCGCTGCCCCTAGTGCGGTCGCCTCTGTTGTCTCGGCACGCATCACATCTCTGTTTAATATATCCGCCTGAAATTGCATTAAGAAATTATTTGCACTTGCCCCTCCATCGGCCTTGAGTGTCATTATATCAAAACCGATATCTGCCTGCATCGCATCCAGAACATCCTTTGTCTGGAATGCTATCGACTCCAGCGCAGCTCTTATGATGTGATTTTTGTTCGCTCCATCGGTGATGCCAAACATCGCACCCCTAGCTTGCATGTCCCACCAAGGTGCGCCGAGCCCGGAAAAAGCCGGCACGATATATACTCCCGCACTGTCCTTCACGCTCTGGGCGCATTTTTCGGATTCCTCTGCTGTCTTGATCATATTGAGTTCATCCCTTAGCCACTTAATTACGGAACCTGCTGAAAAAACGCTGCCTTCCAGCGCATACTGAACCTTGCCTCCCCTGCTGATGGCTATAGTCGTAATAAGTCCGCTCCTTGAATTTATGGGCCTATCCCCGGTATTCATGAGCAGGAAACAGCCTGTGCCATATGTGTTTTTTGCGTCGCCTTCGGCAAAGCACGCCTGCCCAAACAGAGCCGCTTGCTGGTCTCCAGCAAGCCCGGAAATCGGTATGTCCTTGCCTAATACGTTCGCAATTGCGCACATTTCGCTTGAGCTTCTGACCTCCGGCAAAATGCTTCGGGGTATGTTTAGCTCATTGAGCAGCTTTTCGTCCCACTGCTGCGCATGTATGTCAAAGAGCATCGTCCGGGAGGCGTTTGTACAGTCCGTCACGTGCGCCCGTCCACCTGACAAGTTCCAGACAAGCCATGTATCCACAGTGCCAAACAAAATTTCTCCGGCATCTGCCCTTTTTCGAGCGCCGGGCACGTTGTCCAGTATCCACATTATTTTCGTTGCGCTAAAATAAGCGTCGATAACAAGTCCCGTGGTTTTCTTTATATATGCCTCAAGCCCTCTTTTTTTCAAGTCTTCACAATAGTGGGATGTCCTTCGGCACTGCCATACTATTGCATTGTACACGGGCTTGCCCGTGGCTTTGTCCCACATTATCGTTGTCTCACGTTGGTTCGCTATGCCGATAGCTGCAAATTCCTCCGGCGCAACTCCACTTTTTGTGACCGCTTCCACAAGGACACCATATTGGGATGAGTATATTTCCATGGGGTCATGTTCCACATAACCCGGGTGTGGGTATATCTGAGAAAACTCCTTCTGGGCTACAGCGATGATTTCCTGCCCTTCGTCAAATACTATTGCTCGAGAACTAGTCGTACCTTGGTCAAGCGCAACTACATATTTCATAACCTTCTGCCCCCTAGCTCTGTATTGGCACCCCGCCTCTATTAAGTATAGCATGTATATACAACGATGGAAATATTTGAATTATATTGAGAATTTCTTGACATACTGCGCATAAGAGATTATGTTAAGATACAAACATATAGGCATCGCGGCCAGGGGAGCCCTAAAAGTAATAGATCGGAGTGACCAGCATGAATTCCGCACGACAGACTATCTTCCTTGTGGATGATATGAAAACCAACCTTATTGCAGGCAGGCAAGCACTTGAAGATGCTTATAGCGTTGTTACGTTTGACTCGGGCACACGGTTGTTAAAGGCGCTTGACAAGGTCGTCCCTGACCTTATTCTTCTTGACATAAGGATGCCGGAAATGGACGGACATGAGACATTAAGGCAAATCAAAAAAAATGCATTGACCGCCGAGGTTCCCGTCATTTTCCTGACGTCGCTCACTAATGAAGATGAGGAGTTTATGGGGCTGTCCTTAGGTGCAGCAGACTATATTACAAAGCCTTTTTCTCCGCCGCTCTTGCGCAAGCGCATTGAGATGCACCTGCAGCTGATTAACTACAACAAGAATCTAAAGACAATCGTGGAGGAAAAGACAAGTGCAGTTATTGAGCTTAAAAACGTTGTCCTAAAAGCAGTTGCGGAGCTCGTCGATTGCCGAGACTCAATCACCGGAGGGCACATTGACCGCATACAGCGATACTTGGAGGTGCTAATACGCGCGATGAAAAAGTACGGTGTGTACTATGACGAGATTTCCTCATATGACGAAAATTTCATCCTGCTTTCATCAGCGCTCCATGATGTGGGCAAAATATCGATTAGAGATTCGCTCCTTTTAAAGCCCGGCAAACTATCCCCCGAAGAATATGAAGAGCTAAAAGCGCACACCACATTTGGGGAAGATGTCATTTTACGCATCAACGAAACTACTTCCGACAAAACATTTTTGGAGTACGCAAAAATTTTTGCGGCGTCGCACCATGAAAAATGGGACGGAAGCGGTTACCCCAGAGGGCTCAAAGGCGAGGAAATCCCTTTGTTGGGTCGCATACTCGCCATAGCCGATGTCTATGATGCCATCATATCCGAAAGAGTCTATAAAAACGCACTCTCCCACAGTGAGGCAGTGGAGATAATTCTCGAAAGCAAGGGCACGCATTTTGACCCTGTTTTGACTGATTTATTCACCAAAATCAGCGACGAATTTGAAGAAATACACTCGTCATTCGGATAAGCTTCCGGGTGCCCCCCCACTTCTATACTATAAAAGTGTCCTGAACTGCCCCCCCGCCAATGCTCACGTTGTATATATTGTGGCTCCGCAGTTTTCCGACGACCTTCGTTAATATTTGCCTGAAGAACTTCACTCCAAGCACCGGGTCGGAGTCGACGAGCTTCAGGATTTCCTCTTTTTCAATGCCTATAAGCTCCGTGAATTGAATTGCCCGGCAGCTGAGCGTAAAGGGGTGGTCTGCCATGCAGCTTTCGCCAAGTACGTCACCCTTTTTCAGGCGCGCAACCTCAATTTCGCCGCCTTTGTCGCGAGAACCGGAAAACAATGCGAGCTCGCCCTTGAGCAATACAAACATGGTGTCGTTGAAATCGCCGCTCCTAAAGAGCACTTCGTCCTCGTAATATGTGTTGACATGGAACAGCTTCGATAGCTTTGCCCATTCCTCATCGCTCGCATCGAAGTCAAATGTTTTCTTTAGCTCGGCGATGATTTCTGCCTTGCCCAGTTGGCGTTCGCTTTGCTCGTTTCTGAGTATCGGCATGTTGGAAAGATTGTGCTCTTCCATGATTTTGCGCAGCTCATATCGTCTATCAGCAACAATTGCGCTGATATTCTCCCAGAGTTTTTGATTAGAGCGATAGCGTGAGAATGCGTCGAAATCCGGCTTTGCTTCTTTGCGGCTGATTGCGATGTTATTTAACGACTCGGAGGCTCCCTCTGCGTCGCCCTTTAGCAAGTAGTCCATTGCCAGCATCATGTTCGAGCGGAATATTTTCTCATCCAAGTCGTCTTGCAAGAACTCGCCGGGATATGGGGCAAAGTCCTCCGGCGCCACGAACACCATGTTCCCAGTCTTGTGTTGCGATGATATCTTCGCTTTTTCATAAACGAAGCGGTAAATATCCTCCCTGATGCGCTTCCATTGGGGGTGCTTCTTGGGGACGGGCAGGTGCTTTATCGACAGAGTGTTGTCAAGGAAGAAGGAAAAACCGTACATCCTGCTGTTTATGACATAGTCAATGTCTTCGCCCCTTGTTATATGCGGGTCGAAAGGCACGCTTTGGAACATGTCGCGGTGGATCACCATAGCCCCGCCAAAAGCGAATGGGGTGCGCTTTACTCTTGGCGAGCAGCCTATTATCTCGTCAAATGCCTTGGACTTCGCCCCAAACCTGTCCCAATATGTCATCCACGATTCGTATTTTACATCGTCATAGTATTGGTCGTGCTTGTTTATGTAATAGCCTGCCATTCCGTAAACGACATCCCCATATATCCGCTTGCCCAAAAACTCGACCGAACGCTCTACCCAGTCGGCCTTTTCAAAGATTTCGTCGTCGTCGATTAGGATTGCGGCATCGGCCGCCAAAATGTCCGCGCAGAGCAGGCACATGTTCCTCACATTTGCATAGCCTATCATCGAGAGCAGCGATTCTGTCTTTTTTTCCGTATCCGTTTCAAATATGATGTCTGAGATGCGGGCAAGGTCGGAAATTGTAAAGACATAGGTCTCGGCTTTGAGGTCTACTTCCTGAACGATTTCTATCACTCGTTTTTCAGCTGCTTCGGCTACCTCCGGTGCAGTCGGGCATATGAGCAGAACAAGCTTAAAATCTTTGGCTGAGAGTATTTTCATGCTCTCCAGGGTGCGGGCAAGCGTTCCGTCGTCGTCCAGCGGCGTTGGATGGTCATAGACGGCGTCCCCTTCCTTCCACCCATCTGCTTTTTTGCGCGCCCAATATGTTGGAATTAATACAACTTTTCTCATAATCTATCCCTTAAAATCCCTTAAAAGCAGCTAAGCTGAATATATTTATTAGTGAGTCCATTAGCGAATCCTGAGCGTAGTTTTCAAATGCGTATTTTGCCGCAGCCTTCCTGCGTTGCCCCTTGTCCTGCCTATATAGTTCATTTAGTATCGCGTCCGAGAGGCCGAGTGCGTCGTCAACCTCTACGAGTGCGCCGACCTCATCGCTGACTATATCTGGCAATCCCCCCTGATTTGTCGCAACCACGGGCGTGCCGCAGGCGAGGGCTTCAATTGCAACCAACCCAAACGGCTCCCTGCGCGATGGCACGATACTCACGTCTGCTGTGCTATATAGGCCCCGCAGTTGCGGCACGTCGAGGTGCCCGAAAAAATGAACGTCACTTAGTTTATAGGCTCCGGCTTGCTTTTTTAGCTGAGCGGCAAGCTCGCCCTCTCCCGCAATAATGGTCAAAATTTTGCCGGGGCGCTCTCCCTCGTAAAGCTTTGCTGCTTCTAAAAGCACGTCGACGCCTTTAAAATGCGCTAGTTTTCCGGCAAACAGCACGAGCTTTTCTTTTAGGCTGATGCCAAACAGGGCTCGAATTTCTTCTTTTGTTTTTTGATCGGGGTAAAATCTGTCCGGGTCGTAGCCGTTTTTCATATAAACAGCTTTATCGGCGCAGTCCGGAAACATGTTTCGGACTAGCATGCCGTTGTCGTTGGAAATTGTTACTATACTTTTTGCGCCTGCGGCAGCCTCGTCGGCGTATTTTCGGAATCTCTCGCCTTGCTGATATCCCATAAGGTCTGTTCCGTGGGCAGTTACAACGTATGGGATTCCGGTTTTTTTCGCAAGCCAGCTCAGGAGCCAGATGTGCTGGGCATGGATTATATCCGGTTTGAATTCTGCGATTTCTTTGTTGAGCGCTTTTTCAAATGCGGAAAGGTATTCGGCCAATTGGCCGTCGCTGAGGTCGAAAAATGTCATGGTGCTCCGCGGGTGCGTGGTGAAGCAGGGGAAGTTAAACGGCAGTGCGCCCTCTATTTTCTCGTCATACGTGAAGAATACCGGCCTGGTGCTTATATCGGGGATTGCCCCGAACTTTTCTGTGTTTTCCGGTGTTATTACGCTGACTTCATGGCCTTTTTTCTTCAGGTGGACGGCAATGTTGCGTGTGTAGGTTCCGCTGCCCGAACCTACTAGCGGAAAGTGGTTTATCATAAGTATCTTCATGCAATTTTCCTGTCCTTTCGATAAGTCTCCCCACGCTTCTTTTTGGTTGCTCAAAATTTTACCATACTAGTTTGTCAAAGTGAAGAGTTTTTGCTTTTTTATGTTTGTGCACTTATTATGCGCTTGCTCTTTTTCGCAAAAAGTGCTAAAGTAGGTTGCATATTCTTTGCGCTATGCCTATTTTTTTATAAGAAGGGATGATTGTTTAGTGTCTGGTATTAATGTTGTAATTGAGGGTTCCGGCAAGCATTGTCATTTGATGCGCGAGACTGTTGATGTGCTTTTTGGCAAGGGTTTTGAGTTTGAGATTAAAAAAATGCTGACTCAGCCCGGCCAGTTTGCAACGCCTCATAAGGTAACGGTCGTTGGGCCTCGCAGATCGGTGGATATTTCCATCATTGGCCCTTGCCGCAAGGCAGATCAAGTTGAGCTTTCGCTGACGGATGCCACGGCTTTGGGATTTGGCGATGTTCCGATTCGCGAGAGCGGTGATTTGAAGGGCAGTCCGGGGTGTAAGCTTATCGGCCCCGCTGGTGAGATTGAGATTAGCGAGGGCGTGATTATCGCCAAGCGGCATGTTCACCTCACTCCTGAGGACGCTGCCAAGTTCGGACTTTCAGACAAGCAGATTATCAAGGTGCGCGTCGGTGGGGAGAGGGCGCTTGTTTTTGATGAGGTGGTCGCCCGCGTCCATGCTGAGTATGCCACTTTCATGCACATTGATTACGATGAACTCAATGCTGCCGCTATTTCCGGGCCTGAGCCTACCGGAGAGATTCTGCTTTAGGGGCGTTGCTGCTGCAATAAAAAAGTGTCCGGCTTTGCCGGACACACGCTCTTTCCTCTGTCGCTTTCCACTTGCTTATATTAAGTTTAGTATCACTGTAAGAATTACAAAGAGCCCTGCAATCCATTTTGTCGCCAACGCCAGGCGCGCGTCCCTTGACTTTTGTTTGTTCTTTGCCAAGTATGAGTCTGACTGGCCGCCGCTCAGCGCTGAGAGGCCTGAATTTTTACCTGATTGCAAAACTATTGCGCACATTAGTACTACGCATGTTATTAACTGTAATATTACGAATGCCGTTTTCATATGGTCAGTCCTTTTCTTTTTTCTTTTTCAGCGAAGGTCATTCTAGCACGCTGGGCAACTAATTGCAAGCTTTATTTTGTTTTGGGGGCATAATTTATGTATTTTGATACGCATGCGCACTATGATGATAGGCGGTTTGATGGGGACCGCCACGAATTATTGGGGTCTATGGGCGAAGCCGGCCTTTCGCTTATCCTCAATTCGGCCAGCAGTTTAATATCTGCTAAGGTCAGCCTTGAGCTTGCTGATAGGTATCCTTTTGTTTATGCTTCGGTTGGGGTGCACCCGCATGACTCCAAGTCTATGTCCGACTCAACTGTGTCTGAGCTTGAGGCTTTGCTTGCGCACCCTAAGGCTTTGGCGGTTGGCGAGATTGGGCTTGATTTCCATCATAATTTTTCGCCTCCTGATGTTCAGCGCGCACGTTTTCGGGAGCAGATGGAGCTGGCCCGACGGGTTGGCAAGCCTGTCATCATCCATGAACGCGAGGCAATTAACGATACGCTGGATGTTATTCGTGATTTTCGTGATTTGTCCGGGGTTTTTCATTGTTTTTCCGGCAGTTGGGAAACTGCGAAGATTATCCTCGATATGGGATGGTACCTTTCTTTCACCGGGGTAATCACGTTTCGAAATGCCCGGCGTGCGCTGGAGGTGCTTGAGAAAATGCCTGCCGATAGGATTATGGTGGAGACCGACTGCCCATACCTCACGCCAGAGCCTTATCGCGGCAAGCGCAATAGTTCTTTGTATTTGCCCCATGTGGTTGAAAAAGTTGCGCAAGTGCGCAACGTCACGGTCGAGGAGGCTGCGGCGCTTACTATGGAAAACGGGAAGCGTTTTTTTGGGATACCTTCCTCATAAAACATCGCCATATAAATAGGCAAAGGCGGTAGCGCCGCCTCCACTGCTTTAGGCCGGCTCTCCTGAGTACAGTTTTGCTATTATTGTCCACTTGCCGCCTATGCGGATAAAACTTAGAATGTCGGTGAACATTATTTCCCCAAGCCTGACCTTTAGGCGGACGACTGCGGTGTCCTCACCTGTGAAATCTATTGCAAGGATTTCTTCTTGGCGGGGAAAATCGGGCTTGTACCCGGGCGGCGCTCCCGCCTCGACGAACTTTGCAAACGCATCTATCGGCATGTCGTTTAGCGCACCCTCGCCTATATGCCCATAAACATGCGCCGCTTCGTTAAAAACCTCTCTAAACTTCCCGACATCGCTCTCATAACAAGCATCCAAATATGTTTGAGCCGCTGCCCTTACTCCAGTTGCATCCATTGTCATACCTCCTGATTTGTTCAAAATAAATTTACATTTGATTTCGTATTTGCCGTTATCGTACATTGTTAGATTGAAAGGGGCACTTTTTAATTATGAAGCTGGTTTCTTGGAATGTCAATGGGCTTAGGGCATGTTTGAAAAAAGGTTTTTCGGAATCCTTTTCCAATATTGGCGCAGACATATTCTGCTTGCAGGAAACAAAAATGGAGCAGGGGCAGGCGGAACTCGACCTTGGCGGTTATCATGAGTTTTGGAACAGCGCTGCCAAGAAGGGATACTCGGGCACTGCCGTGTTTTCAAAAATCCCCCCGCTGTCGGCCACCTACGGCATTGGCATCGCTGAGCATGACAACGAAGGGCGTGTCATCACTTTGGAATTTGACGGGTTCTACCTTGTCTGTGTTTACGTGCCCAACTCACAGAGGGGGCTATTGCGGCTTGATTACAGGATGGCCTGGGAGGATGCATTTCTCAACTATGTAAAGGGGCTGGATGCGCTGAAACCTGTGCTTATCTGCGGGGACTTAAATGTCGCCCATCGGGAGATTGACATCAAAAACGCTAAGTCTAATGTGCGCAATGCAGGCTTTACTATTGAAGAGCGCAACAAAATGACTGAGCTCCTAGACGCAGGGTTTACTGACTTCTTTCGGCACTTTAACCCTGAGCTTAGGGATGCCTACACTTGGTGGTCCTACATGGGCACAGCCCGCGAACGGAATGTCGGGTGGCGCATCGACTACTTCCTAGGTTCAGACCGCTTGGTGGATAGGGTTTCGGATGCATTTATTCTGCCTGACGTATTTGGCAGCGACCATTGCCCTGTCGGACTCGTACTAAAGAGTTTTTAAAGCGTCAATGTCGGGAACTTCTTGTCACAGTATCCACACCTGCCTTTGCCTAGATCTGAAACCAGCTTAGGGAGGTAGACATCCGACTGTGTAATGCAGGCTGGGTTTCCGCATTCTGATTTTGTCTCATCGCATATTTCTGATTTTGGAGCCAACCTCGGTAGCTGCATAAACTCCAATAGCAAAGACATCCTTATAAACATGCCATACCGCGCCTGTTCAAAGTAAACCGCCCTTGGGTCTTCATCTACATCTAACGCTATCTCTCCATATCTTGGCAGTGGGTGCATGATTAGCATGTCAGGGCTTGCGCTTTCCAGCATTTTTTTTGTCAAAACGTAGACATCTTTTAGCCTTCTGTATTCCGCCGCATCATGAAACCGCTCTCGCTGGACTCTCGTCATGTACAAAACGTCCAATTCCGGAATGCATTGTGCGAGGCTTTCTGATTCGACGTATTCCTGGCCTTGGCCGGACATCTGCTCTAGTATATATTCCGGAAGGCGCAGCTCGCTGGGCGAAATTAGGCAAAAGCGTATTCCTCTGAACATCGCCATAGCCCCAACTAGGGAATGCACTGTGCGCCCGTATTTTAGGTCTCCGCATATGCCTATGCGCAGATTCTCTATTTTCCCTCGCTTTTGGGCTATAGTCGCCAAGTCTGTTAATGTTTGGGTCGGGTGGAAATGACCCCCATCGCCTGCGTTAATGACCGGAACTTCCGAATAGAGCGCCGCCGCTGTCGCCGAGCCTTCTTGAGGGCTTCTTATCACGATTGTGTCGGAATACGACGCAGTCATCCTTATTGTGTCGGCAAGCGTTTCACCCTTTGAAACAGAGGTTCCCAATGGGTCAGAAAAACCAAACACGCCGGCGCCTAATCGTTGCGCCGCTGCTTGAAATGAGAAGCTCGTCCTTGTGCTTGGCTCATAAAACATCGATGCTATGAGCCTCCCCCGGCAGGCATCGGCATATACTTCGGGACGATTGATTATATCGCAGCATTGCATATATAGCCTGTCCCACCACTGCCTTGATACATCCGCCATGCTAACAAGTTTTCGTGTCGGTGTCATTTTTTGCCTCCTGATGTGAAGCCCCCCTAAAAATATCACACTTTACGCAGCCTTTATGATACAATATTGGAAAAGCTGTTGTCAATCACTGTTATATTACTGTACAGAGCGCCTACGGCATGGTACAATGGTTGGACTGGTTTTTTTGGCAGGCACACAACAAACTTAGGAGGAGCATCTTGCTTATGAGCGAAAACAAGCGCGTACTTTACAAAGAATACAAGATTTTTTTATTAATAAGCTTTTTGTTCGTGATAATGGCCTTCACCTTTGACAGGGCTTCGGACATTTTTTCGGGACTCGGCCGCATTCTCACACACCGCGGCTTGCTAATAACTGATTTTATGTACGTCGGGGGACTCGGCGCAGCTATCCTCAACTCAGCCCTTGCGTGTTTTTATGGGGTGGCTGTTTTGTATTTTATGCGTGCAAAGCCAACTGGTGCGGCGATTATGTGCTTATGGATGACTGCGGGCTGGACATTTTGGGGCGCAACTGTTTTGAGCATTCTGCCGCTTACTTGCGGAGTCTGGCTGTACTCCCGCTACAAGAAAACCCCTTTTTCCGACTACGTTGTTGCGGCGCTCCTGTGCCATGCCATAGCGCCCATTGTCAGCTTATTTTATTTTTCCAACCCAATTTTTTATCACACCGGCATCGAATTGCCTATCGCCGTCAATATCGCCAAAGGGGTCTTTGTTGGGCTCTTTGTTGGCTTTTTCCTTCCTATAATCTTGGCAGCTATGGTTCGTATGCACGATGGCTTCACCTTATACAACATGGGGGTCGCAGGCGGCATGATTGCAATGCTTATATCCGCCGTTTTCTCAGGATTTGGAGTCGTTATCCCAACCGAGTCTATGTGGTATACAGAGAGGCAGTTCGAAATCGCCATATTCTTGTTTGTGACATTTGCAGCGCTGATTCTTGCCGGGCTGATTTCTGGTAGGGGGAGTAAGACCCCCCACTTGGAGAGTATGAAAAACCTAGTCGCCCAGTCAGGCCATGCGCCCAATGATTTTTACTCGCTTTTTGGCAGCACCGCATATATTAACATGGGGCTCCTTGGCGTGATTGGCACAGCTTGGTCCCTCATTTTCGGCTTTGCGCTGAATGCGGGTACGTTTGCCTGCATTTTCTCTATGGTGGCTTTTGGCAGCTTGGGCAAGCACATAAAAAACGTGATACCTATACTTATCGGAGCGACTATATGTGCGTTTATAAATTCGGTCGACCTGACAGCTCCCTCGAACGCCCTTGCGATTTTATTCGCAACCTGCCTTGCGCCAATAGCGGGCAAGTACGGATTCTTTTGGGGTATGGTCACAGGGTTCTTGCACGTGCTCATCGTCACGCACATCGGCCCTGTCACAAATGGGATGAACCTCTACAACAACGGCTTCGCATCAGGTTTCGTCGCACTTATTTTAGTCCCGATAATAGTGGCTTTAAAAAGGAAAGCTACAAAAGAATAGTAGTCAGGGAGACGTTCCTTTGGCAACGTTTTCGCACGCCCTTCCGAATGTTGTCTATACATCAGAGGCACATCCGGAGGGGTCACGTATTGGCTGCCAAGAGAGCCCTCCCCTAATGTGAGGAAAATGTGGAATTACTCTCTTACACCACGCTTTATGTATTAGGCTTGATTTTAGTCACCCTATTTTTGCTTATGGGGTTCGACGATTTCATTTGGGATGTATTGACTCTAGTCAAGCGCACACAACAACGTAACCAACGTTTGGATTTGCACAAGCTGGACGACACGCCACCCAAGCTGTTAGCGGTGGCGATTGCTGCGTGGCGCGAAGACAATGTGCTTGGCGATGTTATTGACAACGTCATACAGTCAACCCACTATCCAAAATCCATGTATCATATCTTTCTTGGCATCTATCCAAACGATGACGCCACTATTGCGGTAGCGCAGGCGCTTGCAGACAAACACCACAACGTGCATGTGATAATAAACTGCCTCCCAGGTCCCACATCAAAGGCGCAAAATCTCAATTATGTCATCAAACAGATCAAACTTTTTGAGCAAAGTCATGGATGGCGCTTTGCGTCACTCACCATCCACGATTCTGAAGACGTTGTGCATCCATATGAACTGAAGGTGACAAATTATCTTTTGGACACTTATGCAGCACTGCAGTTCCCGGTTTTTCCGCTTATGCAAATGCCAAAATTCAGCAACTTTTTTGCAAATATCACCACATGCACATATGCAGATGAGTTTGCAGAAAACCACTTTACCACAATGGTGAACCGGCGCAATGCTGGGGCTTTTGTGCCTTCGGCCGGGACAGGGTTTGTGCTTTCACGGGGCACCCTGGATGCCTTTGGGGACGAGGACGTGCTCCCAAGTGACAGCCTAACAGAAGATTACCGTCTATCCCTCACGCTTTTTGAAAAAGGCATTAAAATGCACTATGTCCTTGAGCATTTGCCGCGAGTGGGACGAAACGGAAAACTAATCTGGGATTTTATAGCGACACGCTCAATGTTTCCCAATACATTCAAAACTGCTGTTAAGCAAAAAACAAGATGGATTCTGGGCATTACCATGCAATCTTTTAGGTTTAGGGACATTTTCAATATGAAAGGTTTGAACTTTACCGGGCGGTATTCGCTCTACAAGGACATGAAAGCCAAGTTTGGTAACATGGTCTCATTCGTTGGGTATCCGGTTTTGCTCTACTTCATTGCATCATTTTTTATGCCTTTGGATCCGATTTTTCCAGCTTTCACCCTCTCGTGGTGGATGAGCCTGATTGTAAGCCTTATGATGGTTGAGCGTCAAATCTACCGGGGCATTGCTATGTACAAGGTATATGGAATGCGCAGCGTCTTTTTTGCCTGCCTCTTCCCGCCAGTTATCCCCTTGCGCGTTATCTGGGGCAATGTCATCAACATGGTTTCCACAATAAAGGCGTACAAGCAAAAGCTATTCGGGCAAGGCGCACAAAAAAAGGCCTCATCTGCAAAAGCGCCCTCTGCATCCGGCAGCAAGAAGCTTGCATGGGACAAAACCGACCATACTTTTCTGGACAAAAAAGTGTTGCAGCGTTTTCACCGCAGGCTGGGCGACACCATGATGAAAAAGGGGTATGTATCCTCCAAGCAGATGCAAGAAATTTTGTTGAACACACCACAGGAAATTGATGAATTTATAACAACCCAGGTCACTCGCGCCTACAAAATACAAGGCGGCATTTTTCCCCATCAGCTTGAGGCAATATTCGAACGCGCTTTTAAAAGGCAAAGTTTAGGCAACTACTTATTGGAAGCCAGCCTTGTTACAGAACGGCAGCTGCTTATTGCATTGTCTCATGTTAAGCACATCCAGTATGTGGAAGAGGATAGCATTGCCGACTACGACATTAGGCCATTTGCCCCCTGCTTTGACAAAGAGCTGTTGCGCAGGCTTCTTGTGTTCCCGCTGATGAAAACGGAGCAGGGGTTTGTTATCGCATTTTGCGACAACAGCCCCAATGATGCGCAAACTGTCCTTAGAGAAACATACAGTATCGCGGTCAGCTCGGTACTTGCGACGCAACACACCGTAGAAGCAGCGCTTGCCATCCTCTATGACCCACCCAATGATTTCGAAAACTCCGGCTTGCTCTCTGTGGCTTCGCAGATGTATAGCGAAGGACTTATTGGCTACGAACAGGTTGTCATCGTTCGCAACTACAAAGCGACAAATGGATTGACGGAAGCCGAGGCGCTAAAGTATATGGGGCTGCTGCAAGAAAGGGGTGCACCTCCGCCCGAAACGGCATAGCCTCGCTAGTAATTAACATTGTAAAGGAGAGAATTATGTATTACTCAACATGCCCTTCACCTGTGGGGGTTATAACTTTGGCTTGCGACGGGGAAAGCCTTGTGGGCTTGTGGCTCGAGGGGCAGAAATATCACGGCGAGTCTATTTCCGGAGCATTGGCAGAAAAGGACGACTTGCCTATTTTCTACGAAGCAAAAGAATGGCTGGATAGATATTTTGATGGAAAAATGCCCGATGCTTCGGAGCTGCCGCTAGCTCCGGCCGGCAGTGCGTTTCGCCAAAAAGTCTGGCACATTTTGCGTAAGATACCATATGGAGAAATCATTACCTATGGCGATATCGCAAAGCAAATTGCCAAGAACCAAAACAAGGCAAGCGCATATAGCCGTGCAGTCGGCGGGGCTGTCGGGCATAATCCTATTTCTATAATCATCCCTTGCCACAGGGTTGTCGGCTCAGGTGGAAGCCTGACGGGATATGCCGGAGGTATCCAAAAAAAGAAAAGCCTCCTTGAGCTGGAGGGCGCTGATTTGGCGGCTACTTGCTAGAATGGGCGGCTTGGCGCCGAAGGCTGCCAGCGGCGTTTGCGGTGGGGGGCGCAACCGCCACTGTCAGCCGTCACTGTCTCCCTGCCTGTGCGGCTGGTCAACATAGCGTGGAACATCTTATAAATGGTAGGGGATTTGATTTTCATGCAGAACATTTTGAAACTAATAGAGAGTTTTGCTGTACTACATGGTGCTCTGAAGTTGAATATGTCCTCCTTTTGAATTTTATTTTTATCCTTGCGTCGCGTTTCCTGCATTGAAAATCTGTAATTTAATCATAAACATTGAAGGTATTTATCACAATACCCTCAATGTTGCAATTTCAATGCGCAAAACACACCCCATTTTAAGTCAATGCCGTTGACAGCAATCGCGCAAGCAGCGCCCGGATGCGCTCCTCCTGTTCGAGCTGCCCTACCTCATATTCCGCTCCGGAAAAGGCCTTGATTCCCATCATTGTAATAGCGCCTATTATGACATCGGCGAAGGTTTCCATATCAAAGGAAGAGTCTATCCGCCCTACATCGATACCATGCTTGAATATGCTCACCACATATTCGGAATTGCTCGCATTGCCGCTGGTAAACACTGAATTTGCAAGCGGGTCTTGAAACAGCCTCATGTATATGATTTTGGTGATAAGCACCATTCTGACATACTTGCGTTGGTCTTCCGACAAAAATGAATAGAAAAAAGCGTTTATTATGCCCTCAGCGCTTGCCGTCTCAACTATTTTTTTCATTTCGTCAACAGATTTTCGGTTGTCATATTGATATATTGAATAATATTCGTACGCAAACTCCAGTATTTTTTCCTTGCTCTTGAAGTGATGGTATATGGATGCGGCATTAATACCAATTTTTTTTGCTATGTCCCGTGTCGTAACATTTTCATATCCCAACGTGCTTGCCATCTCTACAAATGTGTCAAAGATTTTTTCCTTGGTTTCTGAGAGCTCGCTCATGGGTAACCTCCTCTAGCGAATCGCTTGCACCCTTGTGCCATATTCGCCTTTTACAATAACACAGCGACGCATAATATAAAAGGAAAATATTATTATTGACAACCAACCAACCGTTTGGTAGAATATTGTCAATCAACCGCTTGGTAGGCGAAGGACGGTCATGCACATGCTCATTCAAAATGAAGGCGGCACAAAAGAAAAGATTTTAAAAGTAGCCGCCAGAATGTTCTCGGAAAGAGGCTACGACAAAGTTACAACAAGGGAAATATCGAAGGACATAGGTATAAACGCCGCATCCATATACCATCACTTCGCTTCAAAGGAAGACATCCTCAATAGCCTTTACAGCCTTTACTCAAGTGAGCGCCGCCGAAAATACCCCAATTTGGACGAGCTGCTGCGCCTTGCGGAAACCGAACCGCCACACGATGTGCTTATGAGGTCTATCTTCCATTACAATGAAGAGAGCGTGGAAATACTTGACCAGATACTTATCACAGCCGTGCGGAGATTGGGCTCGGACATTGAAAGCGAGCGATTTATTCAGGAAAACATTATTGAATCGATCTCAAGTGTTTTAAGGCCGCTGCTTGAGCGTCTGGTAGACCTAAAGAAAATCAAACCCTTTGATATCGATGCTTTCCTTAGCATTGTGAATTTCTATTGCTTCAGCGCAGCCGCCCTAAACAACTCTTCGTTTAGGTTGGGGATCGACGAGCACCAAGCGGGAATGGCTTTAATTTTTTCCATGATTGTACCGGTTAAATAAGTGGGGATGGTGGTGAGCAGTGTATATGGAACAAATGAAGAGCGGCAATGTAACTAATTTTCACCTTAGCAACGCTTATTTGAAGCGACCACACCTTAATGCGCTGTTGGAAAGCGCACTGAATTACCCCTTGGCTGTCGTATGCGCAGGCGCTGGATATGGCAAAACACGTGCAGTCCATTCGTTTTTGTGCGAAAGCGACGCTCACATGGCCTGGCTTCAAATTTCCGAGCGGGATAACATACCTACCCGTTTTTGGGAGAGCTACACGAGCATGATCTCGCTATCTTGGCCAAAAATAGGGGCGCAGCTTTTGGCGATTGGTTTCCCCGGCACAGATGAAACTTTTGCAAAGTACAGCGCCATGATGCGCGAAATAGCTAGGCAGCCCGGAAAACATGTCAGGGTGTTTGACGATTTCCATTTGTTGGACAACCCCGAAGTGCTGCGCTTTTTCGAAAGAGCTAGTAACGTGCTCCCTTTAAACGTAACGCTAATTCTGATTTCCCGCACCATGCCAGAAATCAATATGATTGGAATGATATTAAACGAGCGGGTTTTTACGATCAGCGAAGACGCCCTATGCTTTTCCGAAAACGAAATAACTGAGTATTTTAAGCAGCAGGGGCTCCACGTCACTACGCTCAATGTACGCAACATCTTTGAGGACACGCAAGGCTGGGCGTTCGCCGTCAATCTGATAGGGCGTTCGTTGCGCAAGGACGCAAAATATGAGAGGTGCGCGCTGGAAGCGATGAAGGCCAACATCTTCAGACTCATAGAGGCTGAGCTGACAGTGACAATTTCCGAGCAACTGTGGCGCTTTTTGCTCCGCATTTCGCTGATTGACCACCTTGCCGCAAGCCTAATAAGGGAACTCGCTGACGATGAGGCGCTAATCAAAGAAATGCAATCGTTTCACGCATATATACGCCATGACCTAAGCTTGGATACGTACATGATTCACCATCTGTTTTTGGACTACCTAAAGCAGCATCAAAACACGCTAGCAGACGAGGAAAGGAAAAGCACCTGCCTCGCCGCAGGCAGGTGGTGCGATGCCAATGGGTATCATATGGACGCTTTTTCCTATTATGAGAAAGCTGGTAATTATGGCGCCATATCAGAAAAGGTCTGTGGATTCAATGTGCAGATGCCGCCAGACATGGCGCAGTATGCTCTGGAAATATTCGAGAACGCTCCGGACGAGATGAAGTTCCAGGATCCGATTTTCCCTGCTATGCATTTAAAGACCAGGAATAGCATAGGTAAGTTTGATGATGAATCAATAGCGCTGGCGCATAAGTATGCCGAGCACTATGAGGCCCAACCCGATTCACCTGTAAAAAACCGTGCGCTCACGGGCATTTATTGCATCTGGGTTTTTTTGGATATGTTTATGTCTACGTATACTGACATATATGATTATGATGCCCACCACAAAAAGATGCGGGAAAACTACGATATAAACCCATTTGAACCCATCGGCAAGTACAACCTTGTGCCGATATGCGCCTGGGCGTCGCTCGTTGGGACGAGCCGAGCGGGAGCTCAAGAGGAATACATCGATTCGATGACTCGGCTAGTCCCCGAAATCGCCAGCCGCGGGAAAGGCTTCTTTATAGGTTTTGACGACCTTGCTAGGGGCGAACTGCATTTTTACCGAGGCCAATTTGAAAAAGCCGAGCAGTTCCTTAGGCAGGCAGTTGATAAAGCGCAGGCGTTCAACCAGTATGTCACGCTTAGCAGGTCGCTTGCTTATCTGATGCGAATCGCTTTTTTCCGTGGCGATTTTGCGGCAGCAACCGAAAACCTCCGGGCAATGGAGCCGCTGCTTAGTGACGAGGACCACGGCGCCCGGTACACGATATACGACATTGCCAACGGCTACTACCTGCTGATGCTGGGGCAGGCGGAGCAGATGCCTGAATGGCTTAAAGAAGACTTTTCCCCCTATGCGCACCCATCGTTTATTGAAAATTACGCAAACCGGATTAAGGTGCAGTATCATTACTGCACGGGACAGTATGCCGCACTCCTGGCGTTTATTGAAAATGAGTTCGAGCGGGGCGTATTGTTTGGGAAAATAGAGTTGAGGCTGTTTCAGTCCCTGTGCTTTTACAAGCTAAAACGGCGCAGCGACGCAATAGCTGCACTTGCAGAAGCTTATGAACTTGCCGAGCCGAACGGCCTTGTCGTGATTTTTTCGCAGTACGCCAAAGACATGCGCACCCTGACCGCCTTCGCTCTCAAGGACGGCACATGCCCAATCCCCAAGGCGTGGCTGGAAGAGATTAATCGCAAAGCGTCGGCATATGCAAAACGGCTATCCCACATGGCGACAGAGTACATGGCGGTGAACAATATTGACAAGGAAATCACTCTTACCGGTCGGGAGTCGAAAATCCTCAGAGACCTTTCCCATGGGCTTTCGCGCTCCGAAATAGCCGCAAGCCAGAACCTTTCTGTCAACACCGTGAAAATGGTCATCAATACAATATATGACCGGCTGTGCGTAACCAACCTCCCCGATGCCATCCGCATTGCCGTAGACCGCAAAATCGTCTAAAGATCTGCCGGTAAACGCTGAGGGAGGACTATGGTAACAGTTGTCCCTTTGCCAACTTGGCTGTCAATGTCGATTCTTCCCCCCATTAGCCGCAGCAAATCAAAAGTGATTGGCATCCCCAAGCCTGTACCATTTATTATGCGGGACTCATTTTCGTGAAAACGAGCGTACTCATCAAAAATTGCAGCCCTCTGAGCCTCCGTCATCCCCCGGCCCGTATCTCTGATAGATACGATTAGGTCGGTTGTACTCAGTGACTCTGAATCGGTGGCACAGACTGTCAAGGTGACTGCGCCTGTATTTGTATACTTAAAAGCGTTGGACAAAATGTTGGTCAGCATTTGCTTGATGCGCAATTCGTCACCTATCAAATGCTCCGGCAGGCTTTTGTCTACGGTGACAAAAAAATCCAGCTCTTTGTCGCCCACATATGCCGTGTTAAGCTGCACAACGTCGCGAATCATGCCAGCCAATTCATACTTTTCCTCTGCGAGAGTCATTTTTCCTGCTTCTATTTTGGATAAATCTAGAATATCATTTACGATTTTAAGCAGGTTGCTTGCAGATATGTATATTCTTGCAAAGGCGTCCTCAGTTTCCGAGGGCAGGTCTGATTTTAGCAGCTCCATCTCGGAAATGCCTAATATCGCCGATAGTGGGGTGCGGAGCTCGTGGCTCATTCTGGCGAGAAATTTGCTTTTTGCCCGATTATTCCCTTCTGCGACCATCATCTGCTTCACGCTCTCTTTCTGCTTGACGAAATGGATGGCAACTAGGAGGACTATTGCGGCAAAAACCACTGTGAGGAGAATTCCGCCGACAGCCATGAGATGCAGCCTGGCTATGTAGTCGGCAATCCTGTAAATATACACAAACGATGCAACAAAGGCAAGGGCAATAAACGAAAAGGCCACAACAATCGCACCCAAATTCTTTCTGCTCATGGTGCCACCTCCAAGAAAAGCGCAATCAAAAACACGGAAAACGTATACTACAAGAATAGCATTTTCCGGTTTTCTGCGGCACTCCCAGTGGCCTATTTATGAAGTCGCAAAATATACCCTATATACCCTGATTGCCTGTGCGCTCTGGGCAAAAAAGACAGAGTAACGTGCACCCTGTCTTTTTTCGTGCTTTACCCCAAGTGCTTCGACACTTTTTTTTGAACGTCTGCTGCGGTAATCGGCTTGACTATGAAGTCTGCCACTCCGGCTTCCATAAACTTGACCATTTTATTTTTCGTGATGTTGCTCGTTGTGAGCACAATCGGCGCCCGCTGTCCCATCTCGCGTATCTTTTTTGTCATAGCATAAGCGCCTAGGCCCGGCAAATCCTCGTCAAGTATGAACAAATCCGGCTTGGCTGTTTTTAGATATGCAAGCGCAGCCCCGCTCGAAGTCGCCCCTACTAGTTCGTGCCCAGTATCTGCCAACGATGTCTTTAGGCTGTGCGAGAATATAATCATTTTATATATGGAAAAAATCTTTTTGCAGTCCTCCGTCGCACCAGCAAGTATAACCTCAGTTTCAAATGAAATTTCATTTTCAGTTTCCCTGTCAGATTCTGCCTTCACGGTTGGTTTCGCTGTGATTTTTGGCAGCTGTAACGCCTTTATGTCCGCAGAAAGAATGGATAAGGTAGACAGGAAATAATTGAGGTACGCTTCTAGCTTCTCATGCCTAATGCTGTTAAAGTCCTTGTTTTCGTTTATTTGATTGCGGCAGTCATACGCCAAATCGTCTGCGTTGATTTTAGTTAGCGACTCTTCTATTGCAGTTAGCCATTGCTGAACGAAAACATAATGCTTTATTCTAATCGAATTTTTAAGACCCTTTTCCTGCTTAGGATATTCATCTTGGAAAGCATGGATACTATCAACGTATCTATAGAGCTCCTCTTCCGTCATCGCATCAATCTTCTCTGAGTTGAGCTCCATGATGGTGTGAAGCTTGCTTTTTAGCAAATCTGGAATAAGGTTTTCGTTTTGCGCCTCCGGAGGCGCCTCTTCTTGTTTCTGCTCCGCCTTTTCATCATCCAAGGCTTCTAAAGCATGAGCCAAGTCGTCAAACAAGACTGTTACCGTTGACAAGAAATAATCGACATAGGCCTTCAGCCTCTCGTGCCGTATGTTGTCGACATCCTGATATTGAGCAACTTGCCTTTCACAGTCTTTTGCCAAGCTATCTGCACATACTTTTGAAAGGCTGCCAGCGAGAACCTTCAAGCATCCCAGAACCTGCGCGTAGTCCTGCTCAGCCATCGCAGCTTCTAGGCTCTCTTTTTGAGAATTGAAGGACTCAACAGCAGTTTCCAATGTTTTGATATAGCCGTGCATCTGCGACTCGGTCATTATCGCAATGGAGTCAGCATTTAAATCCGGTATGGCAAAAAGCTCTTCCCTTAAGTAATTGATTTTTTCATTTTTCATGTGGCTCTCCCAATCTCTAGTGCCTAAAAGATTTTCTTAAATCGCAATAAATTTCAGCGCCATTGTAGCGGCGGAAATCAATGCCGCCGGTTCTTGTCTGATGAATTACTGCCGCCTTACTCAAATTCAACCTCATACTCATAATCTTCGCCTATTGCATCCAAGAGCGCTTTGTACCAAACAAGAGAGTCGATAAAGGCCGTAGTGACTTCGTCTAAATCAAGATTGTTTTGAACCATTTTGATTGCGACATCGTCCCAATTAGCGCGTTCATAAGCATATATGAATTCCATAACCTTATAAAAGTCGCCCTTATTTTCTACCAAAGCCTCCCTAACATGCTCATCCAGCGAAATTTCGTTTGCCGCTTCCTGCATGGGCTTTTCAAGAATAATGTCCAGCAATGAGAACAGGCCCATCATGAACAGGCTCGGCCCATAAGTGCCCATATTAAAAGGCTTTGCAAGGTTTTCGGCAAAGCTTGCGCGTATAAGCGACACCTTTGTTATTTCGCCCGGCCTGTCTTCTGCCAGCTTAAGCGAAAGGGCCGCAGTCGCCCAGCGCTTAACTTCCTTTTGTCCCAAAATTGCAACTGCGTTCCTAATGGAGTTGATTTTCTGGGGCATTACCGAATTTATAAACTTCAGCAGCGATATCGACAAAGAAGGGTCGCGCTCAATTGTGCCAGCTATGTCTGAAAGCTCAAAATCTTCTTCATTTATCTGATTTAAGAGCGTTATCGCATTGATTTTCACCGGAGATATATCACCTTTGCCCTTTGTAATTGGCTGCTTGTAAAACCGTCCGGAATAAAGTGCGCCTTTGACGCCTGTTAGCTTCTTGAAGCTGTCCATATCAGGGATGTCGGACAAAATAAGCTGTTTTTCTTTCGCCATTTTTTTCATCGTCTCGATGAATTTTGCATCGGCATCATAATCGCGAGTGTCGACAATAACGCAATCAAGCAACTCAAAAAGCGGATTTGACGTATGGCCTTCAAGAAACCCATCAACAGCTATGCGAAATCCGAGTTCACGCAATTCGCGGCATTTATTTAGCACTGGGGCGTCGGGCTTTATATTGTTAGGCAGCACGCACACCAGTTTTTCAGGCAAAATGCCCAATGTCATCGGTATGCCCATAAGCAGATGATATTCGTTGATATCAACATACAGTGGGAAAACCCCTGACAATGGCTCAATGCCAAGAGTCTTAACCAAATCCAACCCAGGTGACAACACTGCGTCCCATGGAGTGACATAATTATCCATCATCCCGAGCAGCGTTTCCCCGGCTCTGGAATTAATCCTGTAGGCCTCAACCGACATTTCTGAGTCAAAGAACGGAATTGCGACAATAAGTGTTTTCATCTAAAATCCTCCTATACTCGTACCGAAAGGGAATTAGTCCGACTACCATTATACTTAACATGCGCATCAAACACAAGTCAAACTTGCTGCATCTTGATGAGTTTTTGTGCAAAACTTATCCAAATTTGACTCAGCGGCAGACTTTGTGCTAGTATATTTGCAGAAATTTGCTTAGCAGGAGTCATTAATTTTCAACCACCACACATTGCGGCACAAATCACCCAGCACCCTTACTTTTGGAGGATATCTCTTATGTCACTTTATGAGTTTCTTGAGGCAACAAGAGGGCTAAATGCAATATCTATTTCTGTGCGGCTGGTGCTCGCAATGACTTTGGGCGGCATCATCGGTCTTGAGCGCGGAATAAAAAAACGCCCGGCCGGAATGCGCACATATATGCTTGTTTGCATTGGCGCCACATTGGTCATGATCACAAACCAGTACCTAACCTATACATTCCCCTATGCCGACCCAGCGCGCCTGGGCGCCCAAGTTATAAGCGGCATAGGCTTTTTGGGCGTCGGCACGATAATAATAACCCGCGACAGGCAAGTGCGCGGACTGACTACGGCGGCTGGCCTGTGGGCAAGCGCTTGCATGGGCTTGGCTATCGGCGTCGGTTTTTACACCGGTGCGCTGATTGGCATGGCTTTTATATTTTTTGTGACCACGATTATGCACAAGCTGGACACAGAGCTTATAAGGCGCTCCCGAGCAATGGAGGTATATATGGAACTGACGGATTCGTCCCATATTTACAAGATTTTGGACCACATGCGCGAAAGTAATGTAAAAGTTACTTACATGGAAGTGATGCGCCCTAAGTATGACAACCATGATCAGAACACAAAAATAGCCCTGCTGCTCTCCCTGTACCTGCCAACGCGGAAAATTCACTTTGAGGTTTTGTCGAAATTCGGCGAAATCGAGTGCGTAAGCTATGTGGAGGAAGTTTAGGCGGGCGGTAAGTTGTTGTTTTTCTCTTTCATGCTCAGCGAAATACGCTTCTTTTGTGTATCCACGCTCAGCACGGTGACATTTACCATGTCGCCGACCTTGACGACCTCGGACGGATGCCGGATAAAGCGGTTTGCCATTTCGGAAACATGGACCAGCCCATCCTGATGCACTCCGATGTCCACAAAGGCCCCGAAATCTATGACATTGCGCACCGTCCCTGCCATCACCATGCCCGGCTTTAGGTCTGACATGTCAAGGACGTCTGTCCTAAGCTGCTGCTGCGGCAGCTCGTCGCGCGGGTCACGCCCGGGCTTCTGCAGCGCAAGGGCGATATCCATCAGCGTATGGATTCCCACGTTGCATTTTTGTGCAACGCCCTCCTCGCCGCGCTCCCTTATCCACTCGTGGAGCGGCGGCATTGCACCCACGTCCTTTACGCTCAGCTCAAAAACGCCCAGCAGCTCCTTTGCCGCTTTGTAGGACTCGGGATGGACAGAGGTGTTGTCCAGCACATTCTTCCCGTCGGGTATGCGCAAGAAGCCTGCACATTGCTCATATGCCTTTGGCCCGAGCTTCGGAACCTTCAGTAGCGCCTTTCTATCGGGAAATGCGCCGTTTTCTTCCCTATAAGTTACTACGTTTTTTGCGGTAGCAGGGCCCAAGCCCGCAATGCGAGCCAAGAGCGGAGCCGAGGCGACGTTGAGGTCGACGCCCACCGAGTTTACGCAATCTTCGACCACCCCATCAAGCGTGTCGCTCAGCCTGGCCTGGGGCATATCGTGCTGATACTGGCCTACGCCTATGGATTTTGGGTCTACCTTGACAAGCTCCGCCAAGGGGTCTTGCAAACGGCGGGCGATGGAAATGGCTGACCTGAGAGAAACGTCAAACTGCGGAAATTCATCGGCGGCAATCTTCGATGCAGAGTATACAGACGCCCCGGCTTCGTTTACCATCACGTAAGAAACCCCCGGAATTCCTTTAATTAGCTCTGCCGTGAATATCTCAGCCTCCTTTGACGCCGTGCCGTTCCCTATGGCTATGACTGTGACTTTGTGCTTGCTTATCAGCTTTTTAAGCGTTGCGGCTGCCTCGGCTGTCTTGGACTGCGGGGGCGTGGGGTATACGACGACTGTGTCGAGCACCATGCCCATCGCATCGATGACGGCGCACTTGCAGCCCGTTCGGTATGCCGGGTCGATTGCCAGGATAACATGCCCGCGAATTGGCGGCTGCATGAGCAGCTGCTTGAGGTTTTCGCCAAACATTTTGATTGCCTGCTCTTGAGCCGCATCAGAAAGGCTTGCGCGAAGCTCCCGCTCCAGCGATGGAAAAAGCAGGCGGTGCCAAGAGTCCTCAATGGCGCTCATCACATACTGCGTGGTAGGGCATTCATATTGCCCCAAAATAGCGCCATCCATCGTTGACAGCGCCGCATCGTGAGGCGCTAGAAGCGTGACTTTCAGGGCTTCTTCCTTTTCGCCCCTGTTTATTGCAAGCACGCGGTGATGCGCAATTTTGCGCACAGGTTCTTCAAAGTCGTAATACATTTCATATATGGGGTTGCCCTCCTTCGCTTTCTCGGAGCGGAGGATGCCGTCCCGCAATAGGAGAGGGCGCAGCTTCACCCGGAGCGAGGCATCGTCTGAAAAGTCCTCTGCGAGGATGTCGCAAGCTCCGTTTAAGCAGCTTTCGGCGTCGGGCAAGCCTTTTTCTTCATCGACAAAACCGGCGGCTCTTTCGAGCGGGGGCTGCGAATTGCTCGCTTGTTCTAGCAACCACTGCGCAAGCGGCTCCAGCCCTTGTTCCCTCGCAACGGTGGCTCGGGTGCGTCTTTTTTGCTTATATGGGCGGTAAATGTCCTCAACCGCCGCAAGGGTCTGCGCAGCGGCGACTGCCGCAACCAGTTCGTCCGTAAGCTTCCCCTGCGACTCTATGGATGCGAGGACTTCCTGCTTTCGTTTGTCCAAATTCCGCAGGTATTGCAGCCTGTCGGCCAGCTCGCGCAGCTTCTGGTCGTCCATAGCCCCGTGCAGCTCTTTGCGGTAGCGGGCGATGAATGGTATTGTATTGCCTTCGTCGATGAGCTTGATAACATTCTCGACATGTGCGGGAAGGCAAATAAACTCTTTGGATAGAATGGTTTCGTATGAAGTTGTCAAATTAAATCCTCCAATGCCTTTTTTTGAGCTGCCCCAACGGCTTTTCACAATTGCGATGGCATACCTCTAAAGTGTAATTTATGTAAGCTTTTCCAGCATTTTCTCTCTCATTTATTTAAGACATACCGTGTGTTCTTGCCATTGCCCACAGCTCTAATCTCATTCTTGCTTAGCAAGCCTTTCAGAATGCGCACTGCCATTGCTTGCGACAGTGATAACGCCGATTCCACATCTTTCCTCACGATAAAATCCTTGTTTTCAAGCAACTCCAGCACCGCACCCTCGTTTTCGCTCAATAATACTCTTTCAGAAGCTTCATTAGTATTCGGCAGGGTAATCTTAAATGCGTTGTCAGTGACTTCGATTTGTGGCTTGGCGGCAACGCCCTCATAGCTCTGCATGATTTTTGGCATACCTGTACCGTAGGCTTCTATTAGCGTAAGCCGATAAAACACATTGGCAAGGTTTTTATTACGGGCTATGGAAATACCAAGCATCATGTCATCAAAGGTAATTCCTCTGACCAGTCCACCGATGGAAACAAATTCTATGCGGTCATCAAAAATGCTGATTAGCGTACTGTCGCTAAAAGCATAATCCTTGTGCACCAACGCATTTTGCAGCACTTCCCTAACTGCTTCTGGCGGGTAATCCCTTTTGTCCAAGCGCCGTAGCCCATTTATCTCCGAGCGAACACGGTTATAGCGGTCAATAAACTCGTAAATTTCATTAAGTTGTTTTAGCAAAGAACCCGAAAACTCCCGCCTGTCTTTGAATATCGCTTTAGACGTTCCTTCAAAAATGGCAAGCTTTACCGTGTGCACGCATTGGTCGGACAAGAGCAATCCTAAATTCGTATATATCCCACCAGAGTTCATCAGCCCAAGTGTTTTTTGCTGACTCTTCCCAAATGAAACATTTTCGAGCTTAAATTCCTTTTCAGCATAGGCAAAAGTTAATTCTTGGTTGAGCGAACGGATTTCCTCGTATTTCTCACCATCGGTTTCTTTTATCATGCGCAAAATCGCTGTTTCCGTTGCGGGAACACTCGATGCTCCCTGTCTTACATATACACCCTCTGGGCGTATGCCTTTACTGGAAATGTAGTACGGACATGACGAGCCTTTTTGCACAATAAGTTTGATAACCGCCTTGTTATCAATCATTTCCTGTGCATAGTCCACGAACATAGTTACATCAGGCTTTACGCTATCACGAATAGCATTGGTCGCTTTGAGCATCGCTTCGTCAATATCCTCCACGCCATACGCACCGCCGCTATTATCAACGCCAATGTAAAGTGTGCCGCCGCTTGTGTTTGCGTAAGCGATGACAGTTTTGACTATGTCCGATGTATACTCTCTCTTAAACTCCGTCATTGCATTTTCAATTAAAGACAAACGGCGCCCCTCGCTTTCTGATACATTCTGATACATTCTGTTACTATTCTAATCATTTTAATCATTTTCGTCAATAGCACCAGAAAAATATTTGCCAGGTTGATATCAGTTGTCGTTACAGTTCTTCACACGTCGCTTGCCAAGCGCCCGAAATGGTCAATTTACTACGCTGCTTCCTCAGGCTTAACCGTCCGCTCACTCCCACTCAACGGTGCCCGGGGGCTTTTTCGTCACGTCGTAGACTACTCGGGTAACTTCCGGAATCTCGGCCGCAATCCTCTCCGACACCCTATCCAGCACCTCGTAAGGCACTTTTGCGACCTCGGCTGTCATAAAATCGGCAGTCTTGACCGCTCTTAGCGCAATTGTAAACCCATAGGCTCGCATTCCGCCCTTAATCCCAACAGAACGCACGCCTGTCATAACAGCAAAATACTGGCTGGACTCCACCCCTGAGGCCTCAATCTCTTTGCGGAAGATTGCATCCGCATCACGCAAAATATCCAGCCTCTCCTTCGTGACCGCTCCTATGCAGCGAACCGAAAGCCCCGGCCCCGGAAACGGCTGCCGCTCTGTCAGCTCCGCAGGCAGCCCAAGGTTGCGCCCCAGCTCACGGACTTCTTGTTTGTACAAGCCGCGCAACGGTTCGACAAGCTCTTTAAAGCCAATATCATCCGGCAACCCACCGACATTGTGATGGCTCTTAATAATTGCCGCACCATCTGCGCCGGACTCCACAACATCTGGGTAAATCGTTCCTTGCGCAAGAAACTGGACATCTTTGAGCTTCCTCGCCGCTTCCTCAAAAACACGAATAAACTCCTCGCCGACAATCTTTCGCTTAGCTTCAGGCTCCGCAACTCCGGCGAGCCTATCCAAAAACCTTGCCTCTGCGTCAATCCTGACGAAATTTAAGTCACGCCCCGAAAAAGCCGCTTCGACCTCATCCCCCTCGTTTTTGCGCATAAGCCCATGGTCGACAAAAATGCAGTGAAGCCTCCCTGGGATAGCCTTTGCCAAAAGCGCTGCGCAAACAGAAGAATCGACGCCCCCCGAAAGCCCAAGCAGCACCTGCCCTGAACCTACCTGCGCCTTGATAACCTCGATTACTGCAGACTCATATGCGCCAATGTCTAATTCTTGCCCACTCCTGAGCGCTTCATAAACGTTTTTCATCACGGTTTGCCCCCTAATTAATTTGAAAAGTATTCTATCAAAATAAGCAAAAAATGTACATATTTGTAAGAAAATAGACAAAAATGAAAATTAACACTTTACAAACTATAGTTAAATGCGATAGAATGTCACTTGAATTTCCACAATGATTGGTAAAACCGCACAAAGCCAGCCTCGGGGACATATTAGGGACATTAAAGCTGATGGCGTGCATGGAAAAATATTTTTTTAAGAGAGGGATTTTATGAAGAACTTTAAAGGCAAAATCGCATTCATCACCGGCGGAGCCTCCGGCGCCGGGCTGGGACAGGCAAAGGTGTTTGCAAAAGCAGGCATGAAAGTTGTCATCACCGACATCAGGCAAGATGCGCTGGACAGCGCAGTAGGCGAAATCGTCAAATATTCCGGCTGTGGCGCCGACGATGTAATGCCCCTGTGCTTTGACCTGACAGACCGCAAGGCTTATACTGAGGCAGCTGATTCGGTTGAGAAGAAGTTTGGTGGACCGCCGCACCTGCTAATCCAAACAGCGGGCGTCAACTCGTTTGGGCCTGTCGAAGCTTCGACGTTTGACGATTTTGACTGGGTCATGGGCGTATGCCTGGATCACGTTGTAAATGGCCACATCATCTTTATCCCGCGTATGATTAAAGCATATGCGAACAAAGAAGAATTCCACGTTGCGCTCACATCTTCGATGGGCGCATTCATGGGCGGCTCGGGCTGCGCACCTTACACCGCAGCGAAGGCAGCAGCTAACAACCTGATTTACAGCTATGCCGAGGCGCTCGTCGGCTACGGCGGCGGCGCGACGGTAATTTGCCCCGGCAACATCAACTCGAACATTGGCGATGCAGAAAAATACCGCCCCAAGCACTTGAGCAACACAGGTTACCATGTTTCCGAAGGCACAATGAAACACCTGCGCGCAGTGCATGCCACCGGCATCGACCCTGTAGAGCTTGCCGAAATCCTGAAGGAGGCAATCGAGAATGGCCGTATCATCGCCCTGCCATTTCCGGATCCGTCCGGTTGGCCTCCGATGCTGCGCAGCATGAATGCCAACATCGAAGAATATCTACTGACTGCTGATGAGCGCAAGAAAAACATGGAAGAAAGAATGAAGAATATGCCACCACCTCCGGCAGGCGGCGGCGGCGGCGGAATGTGGGACGTGCCGGAAGGCGCCGAGCGTTTCGGAATGGCGCGAAAAGATCTCGATTTCGTTGACACAAACAAAAAACCCCAATAAGTGATACATTAATCTCAAAATGCGCTAAAGTGGTTGCCGCTCAGGCTTGCGGCGACCACTTTTTTCCGCAAAACTATTGACTACGCTTATCCGGATATGCTATAATTGCGCTTACCTGTCGGCAGACGGGTCAATTTTTCGACCGATGAAATTTGCAAACAGACTCGCAAACTGTCAAATTAAAACAGGGAGGCAACATTAAGGAGGCGCCGCAATGAGAATAAAGGTTACGCTCAGATGCAACGACTGCAAGCAAAGAAACTACAACACGACAAAAAACAAAAAGAATACCCCGGACCGGCTCGAGATGAACAAATACTGCCGGTTCTGCCGCAAACACACAGTACACAGTGAAACAAAATAGCTGGCGAAAGGAAGTGTCTTAGTGTCAGAAGAAGAAAAAGCAGGCCAGACCGAAAAAACTGAACAGACAAACTCTAAAACGCCGGCGGCACCAACTGCCAAAAGAAAAGTAAAAGGCAGCAACCGTCTTGCCAGGTGGTTTCGCGAAATGCGGAGCGAGTTGAAAAAAGTTGTTTGGCCGACACCAAAGCAGACAGTAAATAACACAATTGTGGCACTTGTCGTAATGGGGGTGTCCGCTATAGTTGTTTGGGCGCTCGATCAGGTGGGTATGCAAATATTCCAAGCCATCAGATTGCTCGCAGGTAGGTAGTGGATATGTCTGAAGAAGCAAGGTGGTATGTAGTTCACACATACTCTGGATATGAAAATGCCGTAGCGGCAACAATCGAAAAAGCCGCAGAAAACCGTAAAATGCAAGACCAAATCCTTGAGGTTAAAATCCCAACAGAAACCGTCACGGAAATCCACGAATCCCAGACAAAAACTATTGAGCGCAAAATCTTCCCCGGCTACGTCCTCATTAAAATGATAATGAACGACGTCAGCTGGCATCTCGTGCGCAATGTACGAGGCGTCACTGGGTTTGTAGGCTCGGCAAACAAAGCTGTGCCGCTGACGGAAGAAGAGATACAGTCGTTGGGAATTGAGAGACACGAGGTCATCGTTGGTTTTGAGGTCGGGAGCACTGTCAAAGTTGTCGATGGGCCGCTGGATGGATTCCTCGGCACTGTTGAGGAAATCGAGTTTGACAAAAGCAGGGTGCGCGTTATTGTGTCCATGTTCGGCCGCGAAACCCCCGTAGACTTGGATTTTGACCAAATTGAAGCAGTTTAAGCCAGCAGTTGCAATGCAATTGCCGCAGTGGGAGGAGCGCCTTCTTAACAAACGCTCCGACAATAACTGACAATTGCCAACTATCAATTGTCAATTGACAACACCACACTTATATTAGGAGGTGCACATTAAGTGGCACAAAAGGTAGCAGGAGTGATCAGACTTCAAATCCCCGCCGGGAAAGCAACCCCGGCGCCGCCAGTCGGGCCAGCGCTCGGACAGCATGGCGTAAACATAGGCCAATTCACAAAAGATTTCAACGAACGCACAAAAAACGATGAAGGAATGATAATCCCGGTCGTAATAACAGTCTACGCCGACCGCAGCTTCTCGTTCATCACAAAAACGCCGCCAGTTCCTGTCTTGCTCAAAAAAGCGTGCAAAATTGAAAAAGGCTCAGGCGTCCCCAATAGGGAGAAAGTCGCAACCATTTCGCCAGACGAAGTCCGAAAAATCGCAGAACTGAAAATGCCTGACCTTAATGCAGGAAGTGTCGAGACCGCCATGAAAATGGTCGCAGGGACAGCCCGCAGCATGGGCATAACAGTATCGGAGGGCTAGAGTCATGTTTAGAGGAAAGAATTATAAAGAGAGCGCAAAGCTCGTTGAAAAAGCGAATCTATACGACCCGAACGACGCATTTGACTTAGTAATCAAAACATCGAAAGCAAAATTTGACGAAACCGTTGAGCTCCACATAAAGCTCGGCGTTGACTCGCGCCACGCCGACCAACAGGTCCGCGGCGCAATTGTCCTGCCGCATGGAACAGGAAAAACCCGCAGAGTCCTCGTCTTCTGCAAAGAAGAAAGAGTGCAGGAAGCCATGGACGCAGGCGCAGATTTCGCAGGCGGTCAGGACATGGTTGACAAAATTCAAAAGGAGAACTTTTTCGATTACGATGTCGTAGTCGCCACGCCAGACATGATGGGCACAGTCGGTCGCCTGGGTAAGGTTCTCGGCCCAAAAGGCTTGATGCCGACGCCAAAGGCGGGGACAGTCACGCCAAATATTGCGCAAGCTATTTCGGAAATCAAAGCCGGCAAGATTGAATACCGGCTAGACAAGACGAATATAATCCACTGCCCAATCGGAAAGGTGTCCTTCGGAGTGGAAAAGCTTGTCAGCAATTATCAAACTCTGCTTGACGCAGTAATAAAAGCCAAGCCTGCCGCAGCAAAGGGTCAATACATAAAAAGCTGCGTAACCGCCTCAACGATGGGCCCAGGCGTAAAAATCAACGCACAAAAGCAAGCATAAAAAAGCGACAAAAGCTGGCAGGGGATAAATTCTCCTGTCAGCTTTTTTTGTTTATCGGTGCCCCTCGCTGCGCTAAGTTATATCAGCTGCTGCTCGTTTACGATAAGCTTAAACTCCAGCCCAAGCCGCTCCGCTGCCTTGCGGCACATAATCATGCGTCCGAGAAAAATTTCGAAGTAATCCATAACAGAGCCATACTTCGTATCGACAGTCAGTTTGAGCTTAATAAGCGTGTGTTCTTCATTTATCTTCAAAGCAGATTTTTTTACCGAATAGTTGACCCTATCATGAATATCAAATCCTGCAATCTCGGTATTCCTCACGCGCGTGCGGCGCACATCGGACTTATCCGCAAGAATCAATGCCGCCGAAACGCTGTTGACCGGAACGCCCGTCCCCTCGTCATGATTGCCAATGGCCGTTGTCACTGTCGCAATCTCCGAAGGGGTCATGCCGAGCCGCTCAAGAATTTGAAAGGCCATGACGGCTCCGGTATGCGAATGGTTCTCCCTATTCACAAGATTGCCAATATCGTGCAAATACCCCGAAATTTTAGCCAGCTCTACCTCGCGCTCGGGATAACCCAGCGCCTGAAGAATATACCCGGCATCCTCTGCCGTTCTGGTGACATGCGCAAAGCTATGCTCTGTATAACCCAGAGCGCGCAACGACTCATCTGCGCAGGTTATATAAGTATTAACAGCCTCGCTGCGCTTTACATCCTCAAAAGTTAGCATTTTTTCTTAAAAACCTCCTCTATCTTTCTGTTGCCTATCTCCGGATCTATCCCAAGCGACTCCAAAACAGAAAGCTCGTCCAAAGCCCCAGAACCCTGCAAAACGCAAGAGGCTCCGGCATCGCTGCCGCACGCAATCGGGATTCCCATTGCTGCCGCCTCCCTAAGTGAAGCCTTATGACCCTCAAAAATCCGCAGAAGCATTGCATCATCATACCTGCCTGTTCCTATTAGATTCCCCACGGCAACGCTGGTAGGAACCCACACCGCTCCGGTTTGGGCAATAATTCGCAAGGCATCAGTGTCCATGAAAAAACCATGCTCAAGGCTGTCTGCGCCAGCCTCTGCGGCGCGCTTGATGCTATCGGCCCCGTTGACGTGAATCATTACAGCAAATCCCTCGCCATGGGCGATTTCTATCATCTTTGTAAGATCCTCGCAAGACATAGCCTGGCCGGTAACCGCCCCGCCATTGTCAAAGTCGAGCATGCCCGAAGCAGTAAGCTTAATAAAGTCGGCACCTAGGCTTCCGGCTTCTCTGACTAAAGCACGGTATTCAGACATAGTTTCAAACGACCGGCCAAACATCCCTCCATAAAAGCCCTTTTTCAAGATTATAAAAACCGGAGACCGATAGTCGATGCCGTACTCGGCAGCGACCTTTCTCGCAAAAGCAGAAGCCCCATGCTTGTCTCCGCCATCGCGGTAAAACACGATGCCATGCTCTGCATTAATTTTCAGGTTTTGGCGAACAAAACCCTCATCCACCCCATTTTCATGACGGGCAACCGCATCTGCGTATGCTATCCCATCAAGGCTAATATGCCCATGGCATTCAAAAGTCATGTTATCTCCCCCAATTCGGCCGCACATTATGGATGCGCAGCGACCAGTATATCACAAAAAGAGGAATTAGGAAAATTTCTGCCAAAGGTATTGCAAAACACCTATGGTTATGCTACAATTCTTGAGCTGCATTTAATGTAAGAATATGTGGTGGGTATAGCTCAGTTGGTTAGAGCACTGGATTGTGGTTCCAGGGGTCGTGGGTTCGAATCCCATTATCCACCCCAAAAAGTTATTGGAACAGTGGGATGTCGCCAAGCGGTAAGGCACCAGACTTTGACTCTGGCATGCGTTGGTTCGAATCCAGCCATCCCAGCCATCGAAAAGCCTGCAATCACTGCGATTGAAGGTTTTTTGTTTTTGCCGCCTAAACGATGATTGACCTATTTCGCTTGTACCTGATATGATTGCTAGTATAAGACTCTTCTCGTAACTGGGGGCTCGAGTATGACAGCAAAAACGATACTGAAGAAATATTTTGGATATGGCTCCTTTCGGGGCGGGCAGGAAATGCTCATAACCGACATCCTTGCGGGCAAGGATGTTTTGGGAATAATGCCGACTGGCGCAGGGAAATCTTTGTGCTTCCAGATTCCATCGTTGATAACGGACGGGATAACTCTCGTAATTTCGCCTTTGATTTCTCTAATGAAAGACCAAGTGACTACTTTAGTCCAAGCGGGCGTAGCTGCGGCTTATATAAATTCCTCGCTTACAGAGGCGCAGATCGCCAGAGCGCTGCAAAACGCACGCGCAGGGGCGTACAAGCTAATATATGTCGCCCCGGAGAGGCTTCTCACGGCTGATTTCCTCAGTTTTGCGGAGTCAGCGAGCATTTCCATGCTGACTGTAGACGAAGCTCACTGCATCTCTCAGTGGGGGCACGATTTTCGCCCTAGCTATGCGCGGATACCTGACTTTCTTGAGCGCTTGCCGCACCGCCCTGTCGTCTCCGCTTTTACTGCGACTGCCACGCTCAAAGTGCGGGAGGACATAACTTCCTTGCTGCAGCTTGACGACCCCACAGTGCTGGTAACTGGCTTTGAGCGCCCTAACTTGTACTTTGAGGTGCAGAAGCCAAAGGACAAATATTCGGCGCTTCTTTCCTTTCTGTCGGACAAAAAAGAACGCACAGGCATCGTCTACTGCTCCACGCGCGCCACAGTAGAGGAGGTTTGCGTCCGGCTAAATAGCAGCGGCTATAAAGCATTGCGCTACCATGCCGGGCTTCCAGACTCCGAAAGGCATGATAATCAGGACGATTTTATTTTTGACCGCGCTCAAATCATGGTGGCGACAAATGCTTTTGGGATGGGCATTGACAAGTCAAATGTAGCGTTTGTGGTGCATTACAATATGCCCAAGGACATCGAGAGCTACTATCAGGAGGCAGGTCGCGCCGGGCGCGACGGTGAGCCTGCTGACTGCGTTTTGCTTTATAGCGGCCAGGATGTGAGGACCAACTTATGGCTTATCGAAAATGCCCGAGACTCCGGCGAAGGCGAAGATGAGGAGCTGACTGAGCAGCTTATGGAGCGCGACCGCGCCAAGCTGCGCGAAATGACTTTTTACTGCACCACAAATGATTGCCTGCGCAGTTACATACTTAAATATTTTGGCGAAAACCCTTTGACGAATTGCGAGAATTGCGGTAACTGCAGAACGCATTATGAGGTAGCGGATGTTACGGCTGAGGCACAGAAAATACTCTCATGCGTCGCCCGCATGAAGGAGCGTTTTGGGCTGAACATGGTCATCGATACGTTGCGGGGCAGCAAGAGCGAGAAGGTGCTGCGCTTGGGCCTGGATAAGCTGTCTACATATGGCATATGCGAGCAGTCCGTCCACCAACTTAGGGCTATTATGAATCACCTTATCTTATGCGGGTATCTGATAAAGACTGATGATGAATTTCCGGTTATAAAGCTCGGGGGGCGCGCAGGCGAGGTTCTGCAAGGAGGGGCCGAGGTATTAATGAAGCTCCCTAAGGAAAAACAGGCGGCAAAGCCGGAGAATCAAGCGGAACTTGTGTCGGCCTCCGATGGGCAGCTATTCGAGCTGTTGCGAGGCGTTCGGCTGTCGCTGGCCCAGGAGCAGGATGTGCCGGCCTTTGTCATATTTTCTGACAGCACCTTGCGGGATATGTGTGCAAAGCTCCCGACAAACCAAGGCGAGTTCCTCAGGGTTTCGGGTGTTGGGCAAGTGAAGGCCGAGCGATATGGGGAGCAATTTGTTGAAGTGATTGCAGAATTCGTAGGAAAGGGCTGAATGTATTGGTTGCTAGTCAACCCCTGCAAATGGTCCGCTGATGCCGGGCGGCATCAGCTACCCTATATATAACTGTTGGGTTACTATTCGGTGTCTGCTATCTGTCCGGCATTGAGAAGCCTGCTACTAGGTTTTCTTAGCTGGCACTGAAGTAACACTGTTAGTGCGGCTATGAGTATTTTAATCCATATTTGGCATTGTGTGCTCATGCACACTATGCTATAATGAGTTAATTCTTAGTGCAAGATGCACTACATGGTACATATTATATTGTGTGTACCGCAAATTTATGACAAAAAGGAGATTTGAGCTATGGCATTAGCAAGTAAGTACAAAAACAGTTTTGACAATCCCATGGGCGGCGGCAAGACAGAGGGAACTTTCGCCTTCGACATCACCGGCGACACCTTTACCGGCCTTGCGACAGCCACCGGACTAGACAGCGCGCCGATCAAAGATGGCAAAATCAGCGGCAATGAAATTACGTTTGTCATTGAAGTGTCTTCCCCAATGGGCGACATGAAAACCAAAGTCAGCGCAACGCTCAGCGGGGACAAACTTTCCGGCACGATGGACATGGGCATGGGCCCCCCCACACCTTTTGAAGCAACTGCAAGCTAAGCGGCTGCGCTGCCTTTAAAAACGGAGCATTCTTGGGGACGTATCAAACACAAATGAGATATGTCCCCCTTGTGATGCGGCGCATTATTTGCCACTCACGCTTGCCATTTGGGGTTTTTGGGCATCTGATGGAAATTTTATGGAAAATTTAGGCACATTTTTCCTTGACAGCAGTGGCTCCCACATGCTATATTACACAGTGCGCCATAAATCCCTGCAGCAACCTGACCCGTTAGCTCAGTCGGTAGAGCATCTGCCTTTTAAGCAGGGGGTCCCGCGTTCGAGCCGCGGACGGGTCACCAGAATAAATCTTAGAGTTGCAACGACTCTAGGATTTGTTGTTTTTTGCGGAGTTACGCTAGACTAAGCGGAATGTTCAAGTTTGCGCCATCACCCTATGAAGTATTCTCGCTTCACAATCGCACTTTAGAAAATTGTCAAAACAGACAAAACACCTCTTGGCTATATTGATATTTCTGGACAAAATGCACATTGTGTGATATGCTAACGCATGTAAGGCACTTAAAATGTGACTGCCAAAAAATAGTGTGACGCCCCCACAGCAGATGCCGCTGGGTAGTGCAGCATACAAATAAGTTAGGAGTTGTTAGAAGTATGGACGCATTTGCTTACATGGAGAAGTATGGGTTTGAACAGCTTTGCCTCTTTCACGACAAAGGAACCGGACTAAAGGCCATTACCGCCATTCACAACACCGTACTCGGTCCCGCCTTGGGCGGCAGCCGCTTTTGGAACTACAGCAGCACTGATGAAGCCGTTGAAGACGCCCTGCGCCTCGCTCGCGGGATGACGTACAAAAGCGCACTGGCCGGATTGGCTCTGGGCGGCGGCAAGACTGTAATAATCGGCGACTATGCGACATTGCGCAAAGACCCCATCAAGCGCGAAGCCTTCTGGCGCGCATTTGGCCGGTATTTGGAGGGGATGAATGGGCGCTACATCACAGCGGAGGACGTTGGGACGTCCACACAGGATATGGTCTATATTCACATGGAAACCGACTATGTCGTGGGGCTGCCCGGGCGCAGCGGCGACCCCTCTCCATACACCGCACGCGGCGTGTTCAACTCCATACGCGCCTGCTTCAAGCACGTGCACGGCAGCGACGACTTGGCAGGCAAAGTCATTGCGGTGCAGGGCATCGGCAATGTGGGATACTACCTATGCAAATACTTGCACGAATGCAATGCCACACTAATTGTGACTGACGTTGACAGCGAGCGTGTTGAAAGGGCCGTGGCAGAGTTCGGCGCAAAAGCAGTTTCGCCGGGCGACATTTATGCGGCACAATGTGACCTATATGCCCCCTGTGCGCTAGGGGCGACTGTAAATGACGAAACCATACCTCAGTTTAAATGCAAAATAATATGCGGCGGCGCTAACAACGTACTAAAGGACGCTCAAATTCATGGAAATGCGCTCCAGTCTAAAGGTATTATCTATGCTCCGGACTACTTGGCCAATTCGGGCGGCGTCATCAATGTGTCCTATGAGCGCGCAGAGGGCGGCTACAGCGAGGAAGCTTCACTGCGGGATATTGAATACATCTACACAAGAATGCTGGATATTTTGACAATTGCCAACGCAAGCGGGCGGCTTACGTACGAAGTGGCCGACGAAATGGCCGAACAGAGAATTGAAGCTATTAGAGCCGTAAAGGGCATCTACACTAGGAAGTAGCAAGCTTCCCCAGCCCCGGAGCCCACTGGGTTCCGGGGTTTTCCTTGACTTTTGCAGCGAAAATACATACAATGCTAGACAATGTTAGGCAGTGTTGGGCGGGAAGTATTTGTAAAACGCATAGCTAAAGGAGGCGCTGATGACGAAATTCTTCACATTCAAAAAAATGTCCTCAAAAATCGCATTTCTCATCTCTGTAGCAGTTGTCTTAGTCGGTGGTGCTGCCGCCGGCTATATGCAAACTCGCATAGTCGAAGAGATTGACAATTATTCTAGGCTGTTTGTGCGATACAGTCTTGCAAACACCGCCGATTCCGTTGGTGTGGCGTTTGCGGGAGGCCGTGGGGAAACCTACATACAGGACATTGTAAGGCAGGCAACTTTTTATGAGACAGGATTTTCCCTGATAGCGTCGGAACAAGGAGTATTTTTTGACACAAATGAGTTCATCAGAGAACTGAGCCCCAGCGACCGGAACCTGCTGCTGGGGCTTGGCGCCCAGAGCCAAGGCGAAGCTTTTCAAATAACTCTAAACAATACGCTTTTCTTGGCTGCGCATACGCACCTGCACAATGACTTCTCTTTGTTTGTGTTGGTGCCGAGAGGCGAAGTAATGGCCGAGGTCAATGCGTCGCTCGTTAGGTTCGCTATCCTTTTTGTAGCGGCAGTGCTTATCGTAGTGCTCTTGAGCACTCGCATTGGCAAAGCAATGGCAAGGCCCTTGGCCATGTTGAGGGACCTTATGAAACAGGCAGGCACAACCGGCGACATAAGCATCAGCAGAGAGACGCTGGACAAACTCAGCGAGCTGCAAAAAAACAAAGATGAAATTGGCCAGTGCGTCGAAGCCTCCGTCAGGTTATTTGAGCATATTAACAACATCTCAGGCAAGCTGGAATCCCTATCGGCAGGCGACCTTAACATTGAGTTTGAGCCTGTTTCCGAAAAAGATGTGCTGGGCAGATCTGTCAGCCAAATGCTGGTGAACCTCAATGGCATATTTTCATCGATTCAGTCCTCGGCAAATCAGGTATCATCGGGCTCAAAACAAATTGCCGACGGTGCCCAGGCCTTGGCACAAGGCTCAACACGGCAATCCTCGACGGTGCAGCAGCTCTCCGCCTCAATTTCCGACATATCTGAAAAAACAAACCATAATGCCGAGATGGCCGGGCGCGCCGCTATGCTGGCCGACACAATCATGAAAAATGCCGAGAAAGGCAATGAGCACATGGGCGAGATGATATCTGCGGTTAAGGATATCAACGAGGCCAGCCAGGGCATAGGCAAAGTCATTAAGGTCATTGACGACATAGCATTCCAGACCAACATACTTGCATTAAACGCAGCCGTCGAGGCAGCGCGGGCAGGGCAGCACGGCAAAGGCTTTGCGGTTGTGGCAGAAGAAGTCAGAAATCTTGCAGCCAAAAGTGCCGATGCCGCAAAAGATACCGGGGCTTTGATAGCGAATTCGATGGAAAAAGCCGACTTTGGCGCCCGCATAGCGGAATATACCGCCGCAAGCTTGACGAAGATCGTCTCGGGAATAAATGAAAGCAACGCCATGCTGAGCGATATAGCAAAATTTTCTGAAGAGCAGGCCTCAGGAATCTCTCAAATAAATAGCGGCATAGACCAAGTAGCACAAGTGATCCAGCAAAACAGTGCAACAGCTCAGCAAAGCGCTGCGGCTTCGCAAGAAATGAGCGGGCAGTCGGACGTGCTGCAGCAGATGATTGCGCAGTTTAAGCTGAAGGAGCGCCCCACTCCCTTCCAGACCCTCGCCCCCGCACCGTCGTTGCGAGCTTGACTCACACGGTACCCACCTCCCCCCCGGCATCACGTTTTTGGGGGGCGGCGGGTAGCAGAAAATCGGGAGACTGGCGCAGTTTAGCTGCCTCAGTCATCCCGATTTGTTCTTTATTAAAAAAGGGCGCTAAAAGGATCCGCGGCTTCTCTCCCGGCCGCCTGAAGGACCCATCTGCATCTCAATCACCCTCATCAAAACCATCTGTGACATAGCTTCCAGCAATGCCGCAGCGCCACTATCACCGCCGCCAGTGCCAGAAGAAGACCCACCCGCATTCGACGGTACCGCAGCCCCCCCGCCGCCGCTGGGAGCGCTCAAGTTAATTACTCCGGCAGTGATGTCGCCACCATGGAAAAGCTCAAGAACCCTGGGCACATAAGCCTGAGTCTCGCGAAAAGGCGGAATCCCGCCATGCCTTAGGACTGTGGGCCATCCGGCATTATAAGCGGCAAGCGCCAAACTGATGTCGCCATCAAACCTATCAAGCAGCTCCCTCAAATACCGGGCGCCGCCCATGATGTTCTGCTCAGGATCAAAAACATCCTCAACGCCAAGGTGCCTAGCCGTGCCCGGCATCAGTTGCATGATTCCTTGAGCCCCTGCCCTGGACGTCACATTGGGGCGAAAATTCGACTCGACTTGCGCCACAGCTTTAAGCAGGTTGGACGGTATATTATATCTGCGACCGGCAGCTTCAAAAATCGCATCCAAGTCAGCGCTACCGCTGCTAAGGGACTGGCTGTTCCTAAAAGCATCTGAAAACCCATGGTTTCCACTGACGGAACGCACCCCTGCAGTGTTAGCGCTGCTTGCCTGTGTATTCACAGTTGATGTTGTTGATGAAATTGCTTCTGTCGACATTTAGTCCTCCAATAATTAAATTTGCACCCATAAAGATGCGCTCAGGCGAACTCTTATTTCGAAAGTAGGGATTATTACCCCCGTCTCTATTCTAATTCCCGCTCCATGATTTACAAAACCTTCTACATTATATATAATCGGAAAAAACGGCAAAAACTTTAGCAATTCCGAGGGTTTACTACCCAAAAACAAGCCCCGAAATAAAGTAGACAACAGGCACAAAAGCAACCGCAGGCAAAAAATCTGCAACCTTAATTTTAGTCAGACCCAGCATATTAAGCCCCAGCGCAACGATAATCAAAGACCCGGCGCAATTAATTTCCGCAAGGAGCGATGGGCTGTCGAGAAGGGGCCGCAGAAGCTGCGAGAGAAGCACAAGCGCACCTTGATACACAAGCACCGCACCGGCAGAAAACAAAACCCCGACACCCAAGCTGACCGCCAAAACAGCAGCTGAAATCAAATCAATCGTCGCTTTAGTAAATATAATCGAGTGGTCGCCGGTCAGCCCGGAATTAATCGAACCCACTATAGCCATGGCCCCAACGCAAAAAAGTAGCGAGCTGGTGACAAAACCCTGCGCAATAGAATTTTTCTTGCCTTTTTTGCGAGAGGACACCTTCTGCTCAATCTTTAGCCCCAGTACATTCAAGCGCTCGTCAATCCGCAAGGCCGTGCCAGCCGCTGCGCCAAGCGCAATGGAAACGACAAGGATTATCGGGTTTTCGCCTTGCAGCGCACCGGAAATGCCAATGAACATAATCACCAGCCCAATGCCTGTCATGACGGCCTTTGAAAACCGCTCGGGAATACCCCTTTGAACCAAAAGCCCGACCGCACCGCCAAACAAAATGGCGACGGTATTGACCAGCACACCCAGCATATAAAATTACCAGGGCTCAAAAGGGCTTCCGGCATTCACATTAACCGTAAAAACCTCTACCGACCGGACAACCTCAACCCCCAGCGTCAGCATAACGCCATGCCTAGAATTGAAGTAGCGCCTCATGAGGGCTCCCCTTTGCCCCCCGAATGTGACAAAGCCGACATGCTCAAACAGGCTCTGGTAAACAAGGTGCATGTATTCGTCAATTATATCATCTATATCACCGGGCAAGTCGCGCAGGCGGAATGAAAACGATGTCCCGCCGAGCTGGTCTCTTGTATCCCATGGCCTGACGCCAAAATGCGCACCAAAATCCGGCGCAGGGTAAAACCCCTCAAAATGCACGATGCTTGCAAGCATATCCGCAAAAGGCACGTAGCTTTCGCTGCTAAGGGCGATGAATGCCTCTATAGGCACAGCTAGATTGATATTTTGCGAGCCTTGCATAGTGGCAGTCGTGACTCCCACGACGCGCCCATAAACATCAAGCAACGCCCCGCCGCTGCTCCCGGTCGAAATCGCAGCATCGAGCTGGATAAATGTCATGCCTTCGACTTCTCGCAGGGCCTGCGAAACAATGCCCCTGGAAAACGATGCCTGCAGTCCCAGCGGGCTGCCAAGCGCAAACACAGTCGCACCCGTCCGTAAGGGTGCATCGGAGATATTTAGGTACGCAAAGTCTCCGCCATCAACCTGGATAAGCGCAGCATCGGTAGCGCGGCAAAAGTCATATAGGCCTGCCGCATCCAAAACCTCACCATCGTCTAGGACAATGCGCACGGAATGAGCCCCGACGACGACATGGTAATTTGTAACTGCGAGCCCGGTTTCGCAAATGAAAAATCCGCTCCCGGTCTTCAAAACTTCATCATCGTCGTCAAGAACCTGAATGAGAAAAACAGCGGGGGAGGCCATTGCGTATATTTGTTCCGCCGGCAGCGGGATGTCCCGAGTCATCACCATTCGCAAATCCGCCTCAACCATGCGAGCGATAATCGCAGCAGCTTCTGCGCGCGTGAGTGTCCTGCCTGGGAAAAATGCGCCATCGCCATCAGCGCCCGTCAGGACTCCTGCCCTGTAGAGCTTATAGACGGCTTGCCCATAGCTAAAGCGTTCCAAAACATCAGGGATTGCGCCGTCTGCAATGCGGTTAATCGGCGTCAGAGCCTCGTCAGGCAAGGCGCTTGCCATTATAACGGCAAAGTCAGCCCTTGTTATGGGTGCGGTGAAGTTTCTAAAAGCGCCGATGCGAATGTCGTTCCTGCGAGCATAGTCGAGATATGGCGCATACCACGGCGAGCCGGAGGGGAATTCCATCGACCCGGTGTGAAATATGCGATGGATGGATGCTGCAATTTTTATCGTTTCGGCAATCGTAATCCTGCCGTGCGGGTCAAAGAGCCCCGGTTCCCTGCCAGCCATAATCCCGCGCTCATAAACGCTCCGCACGCCGCTATAAAACCACGCAGAGACTGGCACGTCGGAAAACCCATCCTGGTACTCCCGAACCCTGTCAAAGTTGGCAAGGCTCATAGCCCCGAGCGCAGGCGCGCAAAGCACAAGCGCAAGGCAAGCCGCCAAAATTATCGAAATCAGCCTATTCCTCATAAAAGCAAGTACCTCCGGCAAGTCTTGTATCAGCAAACAGCCCGTGGGGGCAAAGCGAGGTGCGCCCCACATGGCCAACAATCCCTAGGTAATATATCATCATTTCCTCTAAAACACAAGCCCTGAATTGTTGGGTGGGCACGTAAAACCTATAAGTCCGTTACTAGCAACACTCCTGCGAGCCGTCCGCTGATGCCCGGCATCAGCTACCTTGTGCAAAGACTTGCGCACGCCAAAGCCCCCGGGATTTCCCGGGGGCTTGTGTTAGCCTTGCGCAGTTAGTTTTTTTGCCTTACTCCGTTATGGGGCAGGCGGTGTCCAGATTACCTCTGTGATGAACACCGAAGGAGCTGAGAACGTGGCCCCCGGCGGGAACGCTACGGAGAACCTGACTTCATAAGCATTGCTTACGAGGTTGTACAGATTCATGGCGTCTGATACACCCGCAGGATTCGGGACCCATGGGAAGAACATCGGCATCATTACAGAGATAGCCATATCCGGATCAACCACTACCGTGCCCGGCTCTACGAGCATCTCGCGGCGAACCGCACCGCCAGCACCAGTCTCGAAAGGTACTATGAAGTGAGTCTGGCTGCCGAAGCTCTGTGGACGGAGTCCGTTCGTGGTTGCCCTTACGTTGTTGAACGTGTTCGGAGCACCTGCAACAACTGCGGTAAGCTCGAACCTGCCGAACTCGTCGGGCGCCACGGTTGCGTCTCTTGTAAACCAGCCTGGAGTAGGTACGCCCGGGGCGAAGTTAGCCGCTACGGGGATACGACCCCATGGCAGCGTGCGGCCGTCAGCAAACTCCGTAAACTGGAAGGCAGGAGGCCTTGGCAGCGCCTGTCCGCGAGCATCCCAAGCTTGGCGCATGTGATGGAGGGTGTTGCCTGGCAGATATTCGGGGAAGTTAGGTGCCGGGCCGCCTAGGAACACGAGGTTCTCGAAAATAGGCTGAGGCTGAACCGGAGCCACTCCGCCAATCCAAAGTGCGGTGATGACGGGCGGTACATTGAAGCCCCTCTGCTCGACTATTGCGACCATGCGGTGCGTGTCGGCAGCGCCGTCTGTAGCGGTGAAGTTGGCGTTTGCAGCGATTGCGCGATTCCTATCCAAACTCTGAACCGCACCTATCCTCTGGACGCCGGCGACTCCTTCGCTGGAGCCCCAGCGAGCGTCAGTGTTTGAAATGTTGGTGTAGGTTACGAAGAAGTACCTTGCGTCAGGCGCAAATGCCAGGTGAGTGCCGTCGGCAAGCGTGAGGCCCGTCTGATTGGGCACAAGCCCGTGCTGAGCCACAGTGGGAGACACAGCGACCACGTTTGCAGTGGCAACCGGGAATGTGTTTGGCGTTGCGGTGGCAAGCTGCTCACCAACTGTTACGCCTGCTCCGTCAAAAACAGGGTTTCCTCTGTTGAGCGGCCACGGAGCAACGGAATTGGTAACGCCGAAATAATTGTCTATGTCGGCAGGTCCTGCGCGATATCTCCAGTTAACCAGGTTGCCACGGGCTGGGTCATTGAATATTTCTATGACTGCGCCTATCGTAGCGCCCTGGGCGTTCAGCATCGCCTGCAGAGTCGGCGGAACCGCAATGAAGCTCGGAGCCCCAGGTGTGCCTGTCGGGAAGAGCCCGCCGGGCTGCACGGGGATGTGGTCGCGTGCGGTCATGTTTATTGTGACCGTGGTGGCCGAATCCGGGTGGAAGCCTGTTACAGTCTGCACATTGCGACCTTGCAGTCCGCCAATCGGGGCCACGCCATTGTTTGTGACTATCAAGATGTTGCGGTTGCGTGCCTGCGGTGCGTCCAGGACGTCAACGACGTTTCCGAACGTGTCAAGCAGCATCCTGACCGTAGGTGTGGGCACTGCTGCGACCAGTGTTGCGCGCGCAGCATATGGAGTCAGAATCGTAGCCCTGGGGTATGTCCTACCGGCGACTGTCAGGGAGCCCGGCATAGTGAGGGCAGTCATGCCTACTGCGGCAGTGAGCGTGCCTTCAACGAGCTCTGGGACGTCTACCGAGCCGACAACCCACAGGCCGCTGCTGAGAGCAAACGACACGAGTGCGGAATCGCCGACGGAGAATTCGCTAAGTGCAGCAAAGTGGGGAGTTCCGGGCGCTGCGCTCAACGATGACACGGATCCGAAGGTGCCCGTGCGAATCGGAATGCCGCCGCCGAAGCCAGGAAGACCCGACGCTGCGCCGTCAGCAAACTTAGGAGTAACCGTCACTCCAAAGAACCCGGAGGAGAATATGCGAGCGATGTCGGTCCTGATGACCGTGATTGTGTTGACATAGTTGGTGGCCTCGTCAACGAACACTTCAACCAGCACGCCGTTGCCGGTGTGAGCCTGAACCCTGCCGTTGAGCGCAGCGCGCGTCAGAGGGCCGTTGCCCGGGCCGCTAGCCCCGCCTACTGCAGGCACTCTGTTGAGCGTGTTGTAGCTCTCCAGGTTAAGGATGCCGCCTGCTGCAAGGCCTGATGGCTGATGGGCGTGGGTGAAGAAGTCGAGCGTGTCGAACTGTGCGGTAGTAACGTTAGTGATATTTACTCCCGGATTCGTCCTGACCACTTCCGGCAGGTAGTTGAGCGTGCCCTGAACAAAAACTGGGACTTCTGTTCCAACAGGGCCGATGCCTACGCCGCTCAGTGCTGCGGCTACGCCGAAGGGCTGTGCCGACGTAAAGTAAACTGCGGGAGCCCTGTTCTCAAGGACAATCTCCTGTCCCCTGAGAGTGTACCTGTCGGCCGGGCGGCCAAAGATGTCTGTCTCAAGGCTGTAGCGGAGGTTGATCGGAGCCTGTGCAAAGACCCTCCTGTAGATGGTCTCGAGGCCGAGCTGGTCGCCGAGCGCAGGGAATGCGCCCTGCAGCATGACCGGCACGTAAGCCTGGCG
>Ga0209755_10000702_pt1 | contig 58697 bp, 45 predicted proteins | sample TergutCo191P1_FD_187301 | JGI IMG/M metagenome (GOLD analysis project Ga0209755, IMG submission 187301) | Cornitermes sp. P1 segment gut microbial communities from Petit-Saut dam, French Guiana - Co191P1 (SPAdes) (version 2) | ecosystem: Host-associated > Arthropoda: Insects > Digestive system...
GCAAGATTTCGTTTTATTGCGCCTGCCGATGCAGAGCTGAATATTGTTGTCGCAGACGGTATGTTTAAAGCGATTGGCGATTTTATGGACAACGTAAATCAAAAATATTTTCTAGAGCGGAAACGCATTAATATCGATAAAATCAACTATTACGGAACCAATAAAGAGCTTATTTTATGGGAGTGGTTTTCTCCTGTTATAATCAAGACAAAAGAAAATATCCCCGAATATGCTATGGGTATCATTGAGACATACAAGCAAAAAATACCGCAAATATGTTTTATAGGAAAATGTTATAAAGAAAAAGCCTTTGATTTTTCTTATGATAAAATTTTAAAAACCTTTAATAATTGGTGCACTACAAGACAATTTGACAACATAGAAAAATTAACAGAAATTGATTTTAAAGCGTTTTACGAAGGAGGTAATTCGTATATCTGTATGGTAAGGTACAACGGAGACGGGCTTATCGAATATTACCTTGGCATGTTCATGCCAAAAGAAACCAATGTGCCAAAAGGATATGAAATTATTGATATCCATAAATCTGAAATTGCCGTTTCCTGCGTATACGGAAAAAGAAACCGGATAATAAATTACGAAGACGAATGCAGAAAAGAATTGATTCAGAAAGGCTTGATCAATGACCCTGGTAAATGGTTTTTTTTAAGATTTAACTGGTATAAATATTTTAACGAAGATAAATTCGGCTCAAGCGTTCTTGAATACTGCTATTTTACATAACAATTTAAGCGTCACTCAAAAACATTTTTCATTGCAAACTGCTCTTCCCCGTTTCCGGTAAAACACGCGGCGCAAAATGACAGGCTGCATTTTTTGCACGCGTCTTTAAGGCCTTCTATACTAATATATCCCAAACTGTCCGCTCCGATTTTACGGCATATTTCGTCCATGCTCATATTATTCGCAATGAGGTTTTCTTCGCTGTCAATGTCTGTTCCGTAATGACATGTGTGCTTGAAAGGAGGTGATGAAACACGCATGTGAACTTCCCTTGCGCCAGCGTTTTTTAAGGTTTTTACGATTTTTTCGCTTGTCGTTCCGCGCACAATCGAGTCGTCTACAAGCACAATACGCTTTCCTTTAATATTTGCAGCTAACGGATTTAATTTTAGCCTTACCGCGCTGTCTCTTTTGCTCTGCGTAGGATAAATAAAACTGCGGCCAATATACCTGTTTTTTACAAAACCCGAAATGAGCGGTATACCGCTTGCGGCGCTGTAACCGTATGCTGCATCAAGCCCCGAGTCCGGCACTCCGCAGACAGCGTCTGCCTCCACGGGATATTCGCGCGCAAGCGCATGACCCATATTGTAACGCGCTTCATAAACACTTAAATTATCGATCACAGAATCAGGGCGCGCAAAATAAACATATTCAAAAATGCAAATTCCATGCGTTTTTTCGCCTGTCTCCTGCTCTTTTTTAAATGTAACCTGATTTGTAATTTCTCCGTTTTCGATCATAATAACTTCGCCTGGCTGCACATCACGCACAAATTCAAACCCGCATGTTTCAAGCGCGCAGGATTCTGACGCGACAGCGCATCCAATGTCGTTTTTACCAATGCACAACGGACGAAAACCGTCCAAATCGCGCACGGCTATTAATTTATTTTTACTTGTAACAATTACAAGCGAAAATGCTCCGCGCAGCAAACCTGCCGCATGAGCGATTCCCTGAAGCGAATTTTTTTCTGTATTTATACAATACGCAATTAATGAAGAGACAACTTCGCTGTCGCTTGTTGCGTTGAAATTTAAACCAAGGTTTGCAAGTTCTGCGCGTATTTCTTTTGCGTTTGTAATATTACCGTTATGCGCTGTCGCGATTCTTCCCGTTAAATATTCTGTAACAAAAGGCCCTGCGTTTTCCCTGCAGCTTTGTCCTGTCGTAGAATAACGCGTATGTCCGATTGCGACTTTTCCTTTTGGCAGATGCGCAAGCTCTTCGCCTGAAAAAACTTCGCTTACAAGACCTTCGTCTTTACGGCATACTATATTGCGGTTATTCGAAACTGCAATACCTGCGCCCTCCTGCCCTCTGTGCTGAAGCGCAAGCAATCCATTGTAAGTAATACCGACGGCTTCCTCCGTACGAAGGCTAACACCAAAGACAGCGCATTTTTCTTTTGCTTCATGTTGTTCGCTTAATTTATCAGGATGCATAAGTTTTTAAAATCTCCTCTGCGATTGCCCTTTTTGTTGAACGTAAATCCATTGCCTGTTTTTCTATAAATCTGTGAGATTCCTGTTCCGTTAATTTTAAGTATGAAATGAGCATACATTTTGCTCTGTCAATTATTCGTATGTCTTCGATTTTTTGTTTCAATTTTGCGTTTTCTTCCTGCACTTTTTTTAATTTGCCGCTGACAGATTTAACAAGCGAAAGCGCCGACCAAAAAATATTATTATCTACGGGTTTGGTAATTGTCAGAACGCCGTCTTCCTGGCAAACAGAAGAAATTTTTTCGAAGTCTTCGTTGTTAACGGCAAGGATCACCTGCGACGAACCTTTAACCGCAATGTTACGCGCTAAACTTTCTCCGTATTCATCAGAAAGAGGCGCGTCAATTATAATAATTTCAAAATCGTTTTCAGGAAGTTTTTTTTTCGTTTGTGCCGCAGTTTCAAGAACTGTTATTTTTCCAATGGAAGCCAAATTCAAAACTTCGGAATACAATTTAACGCTTTTTTGTGAACTTGTAACTATTAAAGCGCTGCCTGTACCCAAGCTTTCCATTATAGACCGCCTTTAAAAAACTATTCAACCGTAACGCTTTTTGCAAGGTTACGCGGCTTGTCAATATCCAATCCTTTATTCGCCGCAACATAATAACTGAAAAGCTGCAATACGATAACCGACAAAGACGGCGAAAAAAGTTCGTTAACCAAAGGAAGTTCTATGTGATAAATTTTTTCGCTCTCCTTGTCAGTCTGCGGGCAATTGCCTATCAGTAAAACTTTTGCGCCCCTGCTTATCACCTGCTCTGCGTTGCTCATTATTTTGCCGTTTAATTTTGCGCAATTTGACAAAGCGACAACAAGCGTATTTTCTTCTACCAGTGAAATTGTTCCGTGTTTTAATTCGCCACCCGCATACGCTTCCGAGTGAATATACGATATTTCCTTTAACTTAAGCGATCCTTCAAGCGCGATCGCATAGTCAATGTTTCTGCCTATGAAAAAAATACTCTTATAGCCAACGCATGTTGACGCGTACATTTGTATTGAACCGATTTTTTCAAGTATTGCAGAAACTTTATCTGGTAAACTTGCGATTTCTTCAAAATATTTTTTTTCTTCGTCCAATGAAATTTTCTCAAGCCTATTCGCAAATCGAATCGCAAGTATGTACAATAAAACCAATTGCGCGGAAAACGCCTTGGTGGTCGCCACTGCAATTTCCGGCCCTGCTGCGGTAAAAAGGCAATAATCCGCTTCTTTTGCAATTGTGCTTCCGACTACATTTACAATGGATAAAGTTTTTGCTCCTTTTGATTTTGCTTCCCTCATTGCCGCAATTGTGTCCGCTGTTTCGCCGGACTGGCTTACAAGAATAACCAGTGTTTTATCGTCAATAATCGGCTCCTTGTAGCGAAACTCGCTTGCAAGTTCAACCTCTACAGAAATTCTGCAAAGTTTTTCAAATACATATCTTGCGGTAACGCCTGCATTGTAGGCGGAGCCGCATGCGGTAATAACTATTTTATTGTATTGCGAAACGCAAATGTTATCTAAAATATTTTTATTTTCTCCGTCGTTTACGGCTGACTGAATTGTATCGCGAAGCACTTTCGGCTGTTCCATAATTTCCTTCAGCATGAAGTGCGGATAACCGCTCTTTTCGGCGCTGTCGAGGCTCCACGTTATTGTTTCAATATTTTTATCAAGCGGCTCCCTGTCAAAATTAAAAAATTGAACGCTTCCTTTACGAAGGATAGCAATTTCTTTATCGTTAAGATAGTAAACCCTGTTTGTATGTTTTAAAACCGCAGGCACATCGGATGCGATAAAATTTCCGTGTTCGCTTATTCCTATGATAAGGGGATTGTCTTTTTTTACCGCAATCAGCGTGTCAGGCTCATCAATGCACATAACGCCAAGGGCATAAGAGCCTTCGACCGCGTTTGCAACTTTTATAACTGTATCCGCTAAATCACAAGCATTGTTATTATCAACACAATAGTAATGTTCCGCAAGCTGCGCGATTACTTCGCTGTCGGTCTGCGACACGAAAGATACTCCCCAATGTTCCAGACGTTCTTTTAACTGCTTATAGTTTTCGATAATGCCGTTATGCACAACTGCGATTCTATTGCGGCCGCCCACATGCGGATGAGAGTTTATATCTGACGGTTCGCCGTGAGTAGCCCAGCGCGTATGTCCAATACCAAGGTTTCCCGTAAGCGGCTCATTTTGCAGAAGACGCGAAGACAGCCGTTCTTCAAGAATCGCAAGGCGTCCTTTTTGCTTTACAATGTCAAAATAACCGCCTGCGCCGTTCGCGCCGTGTCCAAAAACCGCGATGCCGGCAGAATCGTAGCCGCGATACTCAAGTTTTTTTAAACCGTCAACAATTATGGGAACGGCGTCTTCTTTTCCTATGTAACCGATAATTCCGCACATGATGCCTTTATCTCAGTTTGCAGTATACAACTGCTTGTAAGGATTTTTCGCATTCGGTTTTAAAACAAAAAACTGATCCTTTAAAATGGACGCGGCGTCCATCTCAAAGTTAGCTGCATATTCATTTACCGCGCCTTCAATTTCCTTTAAGTCCTGCGCGCTTGCAGTTTCAACCGCAACCTGCGAAGGAAGCGCGATTAATTCTTTTTTTGTCCTTATAAATATTTTTCCGCCGTGCATTCCGGTTCCGGTAAAATTTCCGACAGGCGCCTGCTGTTCGTTTTCTTCTCCCAATCCAAGCACAATAATAAGTCCGCCTGCCATATATTCGCCAAGGAAACTTCCGGCTCTTCCGCCGATCACAATAAGCGGTTTTTTTTCCTTTTTTAATTCCGAAGAATAATACTCTTTCATGTGAATGCCGGTTCTGTAACCTGAATTGCCTTTAACAAAAATGCTTCCGCCGCGCATGGCATAACCAAGAGCGTCTCCCGCATTTCCGTGAATTATAATTTTACCGTCGTTCATCGTATCGCCGGTTGCATCCTGCGCGTTACCCCGAACTTCAATCACAGCGCCGTCGAGGTAACAGCCAAGCGCGTTACCGGGTGTTCCGTTTATTGTAACTTTCTTCCCTTTAAGAGCGCTGCCGATAAAACGCTGTCCATAACAACCCTCGATTTGAACAAATTCGCCGCCTGCTTTAATACGCTCGTTTAAATCCTTAAAGTGAAGATCTTTTGCTAAAATACTCATAAATTCTCCATTTTCACATACATTATAAATAAATTAAGAAATCGTGTCTAGCTGTACAAATAGCGGATATTATGGACTTTTTTCCTTGCCGTCTGTAACAAACTTCCTTACCTTAAACTATATACAACAGAATGGAGGAATATATGAAAACAGAAATGACAAAAATTAAACCGGAACAATTGATCGGCACAAAGTGGCACAGTTGGTGTGATGAGTATCGTGACAGAATGTCTGTAGAATTCATAGATACTGCAAACTGTATATATACATCACAGCCCTGGAAGTATCCCATTCCTTACACCGTTGAGGAAGGAAAAATATTCATCGGCAGTATTGAAGGACCGTTTGAATTAGTTGGGAATATTCTTTACAATAACGATCTTCCGGTTTTTGAAAAGGCGGCTTAGCAGTGAAATTATTACTGCTGCTCTCCGCTCAGTTTGATCATTCGATCTTCTTTGGTAAACGCCATAAGCCCGGGCTTTTCGCAAATGAGTTCGAAGTCGATTGAATTGAGCGGGGTGCGTTCGCGGATTAAACTTGTATAAATGCCTGCCTTGTCCACTTCGCCGATTAAAATATAACCGTTTAATTTGTTATCGCTGTAAAACAATTTTTTATAACAATTCTGTTCCCTTTTAAGGAAAGTATCGCCTGAATAATTTCCCGCAGTGATCATGTGCAAACCAAAAAATCCTATTGCGTTCATTGGAATTGCTTTATCAAATGATTTTTCAGCGATGCGATCGTTGCTTGCCATGTTGATTCCCGCGCACTCGCCCTGCATGTACGCATTTGGCAAAAGCGCCATGATTTTATTCTGCCCGCTCGAAACATCAAGCGTTTGTGTGCAGTCTCCTGCGGCATAAATATCCCTGGCGGAAGTTTCCGATTTTCCGTTTACAATAATACCGCGGTCGATATCTGTAATATCTTTTAATAGTGAAGTGTTGGGGCGAACGCCGACTGCAAGCACAAGCACGTCAAAATTGATATTTCCGCCGTCTTCAAAAACAGCGCAGTCCTTTTCGAATTTTTTTACGCTGCTTGCAAGTTTAAATTCGACGCCTTGTTTTTCAAGATGATCCTGGACAATTTTTGCGCCGTCTTCGTCAAGAATGCTCGATAAAATCCTTGGCGCAAGGTCAACAACAGTAATTTTTGACGCTCTTTTTTGAATTCCTTCGGCGCATTTAAGACCAATAAGACCTGCGCCGATTATTAAAACCCTTGCGCCTGATTTTTTGGAAAGCATTTCGTCAAGTTTATGCGCATCGTCAAGGCTCATGAACGTAACCTTATCTTTTACATTGTCAAGACCTTCAAACGGCGGCACAAACGGAGAGGAACCTGATGCGACAAGCAGTTTATTGTAACTTTCTGTTTTACCGTTACACAAAGAGAGCTGCTTTTTATCCGCGTCAATTTTTGTCACTGTTGTATTTGTTAAAAGAGTAACATTGTGTTCTTCATAAAAACTGCCGCCGCGGTACATCATTTTTTCTTCCGTTACCTTTCCAAGCAATAAATACGAAATGAGCGGGCGCGAATACGTGTGATGCGCTTCATTTGTTACGATTATAATTTCGCCCTGTTTATCGACGGAGCGAATTCCTTCAACCGCGCCTATGCCTGCCGCAGAATTACCGATTATTACGTACTTCATCTAATTTCTCTCCTCGAACACTATTGCGTTATTGGGACAGCCTTTAACGCAGGCAGGAGTTCCGCCAATCGTACTTACGCGCGTACTTACGCACAATTCACACTTTTCTACAGCGCCGTCTTCTGACGGCGAAACAGCCCCGTAAGGACAGCTTAAAATGCATGTATAGCAGCTAACGCATCTGCCGCGGTTAATTGTAATAACGCCGTCCAAAATCGTAAGCGCACCTGTGATGCAGCCCTTTACGCAAAGCGGCTCTTTGCAATGACGGCACGATACCGCAAAACTAACGCCGTCCTTTTCTTCGATTTTAATTTTTGGACGAATTTTAATGTCTTTTAAGGCGCGCGCCATGTCCTTTTCGTTTGTGCCTGCAAATGCGCAATAATACTCGCAAAGGTGGCAGCCTAAGCACCACTTCTCATTTACATAAACCCTCTTCATTTCTTATTCCTTATTTCATTTTAAGATATTCGTCTCTTCCCGCGCCTACTGACACATAACGAATGGGACAGCCGACAGCTTTTTCGATATAACGTATGTATTTAAGCGCGGCATCCGGTAAATCTTCCGTTTTGCGGCATTTGGAAACGTCGGTTTTAAAACCATCAAGGTATTCGATTACAGGTTTTGCTTTTACAAGCATGTCACCTGACGGAAACTGTTCAGTCTTTACTCCGTCAATTTCGTACGCGGTGCAAACAGGAATTTTTTCCATATACGATAATACGTCAAGTTTTGTTAAAGCGATTTCGTCTGCGCCTTGCGTCATTACGCCGTATCTGCTCGCACACACATCGAACGCGCCGACTCTGCGCGGACGGCCTGTTGCGGCTCCATACTCTGCTCCGACTGTGCGAAGCGCTTCACCTTCAGCGCCGAACATTTCGACGGCGAAAGGGCCTTCGCCTACGCAGCTTGAATATGCTTTCATAACGCCAATCACATTATCAAGTTTTTTGCCGGGTATGCCTGCTCCTATCGGCGCATAAGCGGCAAGCGTCTGCGAAGAGGTTGTGTAAGGATAAATGCCGTAATCGATGTCACGTAATGCGCCCAACTGCGCCTCGAATAAAACTTTTTTCCCGGCGCTTACGGATTTATTTATAAATTCTGTCGTATTCGTAATGAACGGTTTAAGCCTGTCTCCGTATTCGCGAAGCCATGCAGAAATTGCAGAATCGTCAATTTTATATGTTCCGTAACTCTTAATGGTAAGGTTTTTCCATGTAAGAACATTATCAAGTTTTTGCTTAAGCGTTTCCGGCGATAAAAGGTCAAGCATACGAAAACCTTTCTTCATGTATTTATCGCCGTAAACAGGAGAGATGCCGCGTTTTGTCGAGCCGTATTTCTGATCGCCAAGACGTTCTTCTTCGAGTATATCCTGCTGCTTGTGATACGGCATACAAATAAAAGCCTTGTCGCTGATTTTTAAATTTTCCGGAGTGACGCTGATTCCTTTTTCGGCAAGCTTATCGATCTCGCCGCAAAGATGCTCCATGTCGATAACCATTCCGTTTCCCATAATATTTACAACGCCGTCGCGCAGAATACCGGACGGCAAAAGATTCAAAATAAATTTTCCCTTGTCATTAACAACTGTATGCCCCGCGTTATTGCCGCCCTGATAACGGCAAATAATATCGTAGCCTTCGGACAGCAAATCGACCATACGTCCCTTGCCCTCGTCTCCCCAGTTAATTCCAACTATCGCTGTAAGCATTTTATCCCCCTTTTACACAAAAAAAGCGTTCACCGCACGATTAAAACAGCATTAAACCGGAAAAAATCCCGGCTGTTTTTAATCGTCTGATGAACGCCTTTGTTCTGTTTTCTTTTTACATGAAATGAAGCTTTTGGTCAAGATGAGCTCTTTGACAAATGAGCCGTATGGTACCAAAAATAGAGCCGCGAGGCGCAAAAATAGAGCCGTCTGGAACTTCCTTCCAATAATACCAATACAATAGAATAAAAACATCATTTTTATAAAGGGAGACAAATTAATGAAGAATTTATTCAAATTTTTCGGCTTTATCGCTTTCGCGGCGATAATAGGATTCACGATGACAGGATGCGATCAGGAACCGGGCAGACTGCCTCTGGATACACCGCAAAACGTTCGCGTCGATAACGAGACCAATGTAACTCAATTAACCTTAAGATGGGACGCTGTTACAAACGCAGACGGATATACTCTGGACATTGACGGCATTTTAATCGAGCTTGCAGCCTCAAGAACATGGTACGACTTAAGAAGCCTTACCGAAAACCCAAGAGTTTATGAAGTCAGCGTCAGAGCGAAAGCTTCCAGCACAGATCAGGCATTCGGAAACTCGAACTGGTCTAACACCATTGATGTTGAACCGGCGCTTTATATGTTTGAGACTGACGATGACACCGCCGCAAATATTCAAATTGCAAGAAGCGCAGGAAGCGGACTGTCCATCAATGGATTAACGCCGTTCGGCAAAACCCTGGAACGCGTAGTTATTCCGTCACAAATCGGCAGCAGAACAATAACCGCAATCGGAGACAGCGCTTTTAATGACAGCGGCGTACAGATGACTTCGGTTTCATTACCGCCGACGATTATTACAATAGGCGCAAACGCCTTTGAAGGCACCAACATAACAAACATCGTTATACCTGATTCTGTGCTGGAAATCGGCAACGGAGCCTTTAGCGGCACGTTACTTGTAATCGTAATATTCGTAGCCATTGAACCGCCGCAGATGGGCACAGGCGTTTTTACCGGTTCCAATAATATTGAATCAATCGTTATTTCTGAAAATGCAAATGAAGCGGCTTTTAATACAACAATGACTGAGCAGGCTCCTACCCTTGCAGATAAGATAACGACAGTAACAACAACAGGCATAGCGGTAACGACACCTCCGACAAAAACAACGTACTTTGCGGGCGATACTCTTAATCCAAGCGGCATAGTTGTAACTGCAACATTGAGCGATAGTACAACTGTACCTGTAAATCCATTATGGTTGTCATTCAGGCCTACAGTTTTAAACACGGTTGGCAGCGCGATTCCAATAACTGTTGAATACATCGGCTTAACCGCAACGTTTAATGTAACTGTTAACGCGGCTCCTACAGGTCTGGATCAGGCTGTAAACGGAACATGGGTACGCACAGTGACGTATAGTGACGACGACGGTTACAGTGACTCTTACGAAGAAGAGTTAACGCTTAATAACGGCGCCTTTACATTAGGTGAAGACGGTCAGCCTTATGCAAGGGGAACATATACTGCATGGAACGGCAGCATGACGTATGTAACAACTCATAGACTCTTAGGTGGTGAAGATATCGTAGAGGCTCCTCCGGAACCTAACAATCCTAACAATCCCGGAGGCGCCGCTGGAAATCCCAATGGAAATAACATAATAGCAAGAAACGCAGCCGGCGCAGAGGAATTATGGTTCACAAAAGATGAAGCAAGAGTCCTTGCGACGGAATTAGGTCTGGGCTCACCGGCAGAAATTGAGGAATATCTTAATGAGCTTTTCCTTCAGGGAACAGGTACGTATAACATAGCCAACAACACGCTCACTTTGGTTGCAAACGGCGAGAACTTACAGTACACAAAGAGAGGCACAGGCACACAATCATACAACATAAACGTTCATGCCGGAAGTAATGGAAGCGTATCAACCAACCCGCAAGGCAGCGCGGCGGCAGGAACAACTGTAACAATTAATGTAAATCCGGCTGCCGGCTATGTATTAAACACACTTGTTGTAATGAATGCAAGCACTAACGCAACCATTAATCACACATCCACCTTAACCTTCACCATGCCTGCGGCGCCTGTTACAATCATGGCAACATTTACACAAAGCACAGGCGGCGTAGATCCGGCTGTTAACGGCGACTGGACTGGAATACTATACGAAGAAGACCCTTCTTTTGGCGTAAGTTACGAATACGAAATAGGGTTAAATCTAAATAACGGCGCATTTTTATGGTATCAAGATGATTTCCCGTTCTTAAAAGGAACTTATACTGCTTCAAATGGCAACATGACCTACACAGTAACTCATGTGAACTTACTGGCTTGGGCAGAAGGGGGCAGTGGTGAGAACCCAGGTTCCGGAAACAATGAAGGAAATCCTAACGGAAATATTGCTATCGGAAGAAACGCTGCCGGATCAAATGACAATACAGAATGGCTAACAAGAAATGAAGCAAAAAATTTACTTATGGCATCAGGTGAATATACTGAGGAACAAGCTGAAGAAATGCTAGATATGTATTATGAGAGCGGAATAACAGGAACTTATAATTTGAATCAAAATACGCTTACATTAAATTACGGCAGTCAGACAATATCATTCAGCAGAAATTAATTTATAACCACGAACCGCAGTGTTACACTGCCGGTTCGTGGTTTTTTATTAAACGTTTGTAATTATTCTCTGCGGCAGAGGTAATTGCAATCCCGCTTCTTCTATTTTTGCCTTGACAGTTTTATTCATTTCCCAGTTAATATTCCAGTAATCTTCGACTGTGGTCCATGCGCGAAGCGTTATTTTTACCTTGCTTTCTTCGATGGCATGAAGAATAATCTGCGCAGCGGGGTCTTTTAAAAAACGCGGCTCTTCGTCAATAATGTTTTGCATAACCTGAAATGCAGTTTCAACAGAATCGGAATATGCGATACCGATGGAAATATCCATGCGGCGTTTTCCGTTTCTGGTATAGTTTTTAATAGGGTTGCCAAGAATGCTTGAATTGGGCGCGGAAATATAAATGCCGTCCATTGTTTCAAGAATCGTGCTTAATAAATTTATTTCTTTAACCGTTCCGCTGACGGAAGTAAACTCGATAAATTCTCCCTTACGGATGCTTCCCATAACAAGCAAAATAATTCCCGAAACAAGATTCCCAAGAATGTCCTTTAATGCAAGACCTACGGCAATACCTGCAACGCCAAGAACCGCAAGAATGCTTGCAGTGTTAACGCCGAAAATATTTAAAATCATTATAATACAGATAACAAGAATTCCGTACTTGATAAGCGACATTAAAAGCGGTCTTACTGCTCCATGTTCCGGCAGACGCTTCGCGTCAGTTTTTAAAATTAATTTTTGCATTCCCCTGGAAAGAATAATGCCGATAAAAAGAATGAGAATCGCCAGCACAAGGTCTTTCGCAACTCCCATTATGGTATCTGAATGAGTCTCCCACAAATTTAAAAAACGTTGTCCCATGCCGGCATTTTAACATGTATTTATTAAAACTTAAAGTATTCAAGCGAACATTTTTACAAGTCCATTATCTTTTTTTTAAAACACCGATTTTATAGCCTATGGCTAATTGAATCATATTGCGGCTGTAATCCATCATTGGAGCTACTTCAGATTGAATTAAACGTGAATTAAAAAAATCCATTGTAAATCTTGGCTCTATCGTAATAAAACCGGGACCTGCTCTTACGCCCAATTGCAAACCTGCAAACCATGAGCGGGATGACGGTTCTGTAACATTCAATAAGGAAAAATTAAATGAATATCCTCCGTAAATCTCCAAAAGCAGATGACCAGAAATCTTAAATACAAAGCCAAGAGCCAATGGAATATCCAGTATTGTATCAAGGTGATTAACTTCGGAAACGCGAATCCAGTCCTGCGAAATTTGAACGCCAACGTTAAGAACCATAAAATCTAAAAATTGAAATTGTATTGTTAAACCGGCTCCAAAATTAAGCCAGTAGAGTGATTCAACTTCTCCGTAAAGACGCGGAAGCCACAATGCGTTAATGCCAAAAAACAACCAATTATCGCGGGTATCCGTTACCATAATAATATCAGGAATCCACGAAAGCATATTGTAAACAATCACCGACAGCAATTCTTCTACCCTGCTGCTGATTCTGGTATACGCAATATATTGAACACCAATAACGTCTTGCGTTGAAGTTTTTACCAATTCAACATAAAAAATTAATTCGTCGGAATGATCGTTTCTTTCGGGATCAAGTCCTATATGCAATGGGCAAATATCAAAAGGGTCATGGTTACACGCAAACGGCTGTATCCTTCCCCTAAGCGTATAATCGCTGCTGGATTCCAGTCTTACAACCGCATGATACTGGCTCGCAACTTCAGCGGTAAGCTGTTTATAAAAATAAGCGTTATCTTCCGAAGAGCCGGAACCCAGTATAGGCGGAATATAAATTCTGATCTCGCGGGCATCCTGCAAAGCAAAAACCGCAGGCGTAAAAAGACCAAAAGAAAGAAAAAACACAGCAAGAAAGAATATTTTTAATTTAATTAAGGAAGCCACTCTATACCTACACCGCCAAAACCATCGCCTGCTTCTCTTGGAGAACCCAAAACTTCAAAAGGGTATTCGTCTGTCATGCCATTGTAAGTGCCTTTTAAAATATACTCACCGGGAACAGCAAATTCAAAATTACCGCGAGGAGCTATAATTTCATGAACATCAGGACCGATGGAAAGAGGGTCTTTTATTATCTCAATTAACAAATTGTTGTCATCAATACCGATAGATCTCCTGATTCCGATAATTTTTACATGATCGTCGCGGCGGTGAAATACACGTTGACTTTGAACATCAAGAAAATAATCTTTTAAACCTATTATATAAAAAGTTTTTACTCCATCGCCGCTTTCGGAAAAATCGCCGACAGGCTGCTGACAGTTTACAAAGCTGCAAAGAAAGAGAACAATTAATAGTAAACATGTCAACAGACGATTCATCTTGCTGCACCTATCAGGTAATATATTACGGCGCTAAAAAACCGGTTTTAATTTCTATACCGTCGCTGTAATCAATCGCATTTAAATCATTAATGTTAGATGCAACATTAATCAATATGCCGCTGCCGGTTCCATTTGAAGATGTAGCTGCGGGCGTCGGCGGAGATGCAGTTGATGTATAAATATCAAGGAAGTTATAATCGTATCCGTTTCTTATAAACCATACGCTAGACGTTATGCCATCCGGTGATGTTGTCCGGTTAAGCGCATAAACAGGAATCTGGAAATAAAGCGCAATTATACCGTCTGTTAAACCCGAACCTACAGTAAAATCAATCTGTAACCCCGCAGTAACGGTATCACTGTCAAGAAGAGCTGCATCATTGGCTGCTGATGCAGTGTAACCTGCACCGATAACCGGCGTAATAACCGCATACGGCGCTCTAAGTTCGCCATAACGTCCGCCAGGTAATAATACGCGAGGCGTAATTTGTACTGCTCTGGCTACATTGCCCGCATCGCTGATCATTCTGACAGCAGGCGCAATCTGGGCAATTGTAAATGACGCAGCGGATGCCGTGAGCGTATAAACTGCTTCATAAGGAATATTTGGTCTTAGAATATAGCCATGGTAGCCGGTGCCTACAGGAGCCGATGTGCCAAGATTGGCGGGAACAAGTTTCATGTCCACAGTAGCAGGAGAGGCAGGTTCCGCTATTACAAAGTTTGTGGCATTTCCAACAAGCGCGGAAAGACCAAATGTGATTGATCTTGTTGTAGCGCTAACAACCGCAGTAGTTGTAATTGCCGTGTCATTAATTGCGGAAATTTTTCCAACCGCAAGAAGCGTTCCGTTTTTTCTGCCGGCAAATATTACGGCTGCACCATTTGCAACCGCGTCAGCAGGATCAACGCTGACATAATCAATGCCGACTCCGGCTGTTCCGCGGGGAACATTTCTTAAACTAACGCTGTCGCCAAGCTCCCATGTAGCTCTTGCGACTGATGTTCCCTGTAAGAAAACTACTTCAAAAACTTCAAATCCTCTTTCGGCTACAATCTGGTTAACAGCGCGGGCGTTTCTGGAACTTCCAATCAAAAATTCGCCGTTTTCATTAACGCTAAATGTAACGCCGGTAACGTTTCCTGCGCCGTCAATTGTGTAGCCGGTTAAATCATTTGAATTTACAGGCATTAAATCACAAGTAACCACGACCAGCGCCAAAAGCGCAGCAAGTCCTGCTAGAATGAGCTTTTTCATTTTTCTTTCCTTTTTTCTTCGTAAAGTTGAAGGGCGTAGACCCCTTGTCTTCCTGTACAAACAGACAGACAAGCAGTTCAAGGCATCGCAAATAGCGATATGCCTCAGGCCCCCCCTGCCTTTTAGCGATGTGCCAAAAACCGTTCTTTTTTTCTTACTTTTAATTTTATATGTGATATGTATTTTGTCAATAGAAAATCTAATAAAAATAAATTTATTTAAGTTAAAAATGACACATCACATATAAAAACCGTGCGTTAACGCACGGTTTTTATATGCAGAAAATTGTCAGCTGCTTTTAAACGGATATTTTTACGTCTGCGCCCAAAAATTCCTGGTTTGCGTCAAGAATTATTTTAACTTCCTGTAAAAATTCTTTTGTTTGCTGCTCTGCCCTTCCTGTAAAATCCTGCGCGTTTAACAATTTTTTAAGCTCTTCCCGGCTTACGCCAAAAGACGCGTCATTTGCAATGCGATCAAGCAAATCATTTTCTCCGCCTTCAAGCTTGATTTTTTTTGCAGTCTCTACCGAATGAATGCGTATTCTTTCGTGCAGAGCCTGTCTGTCTCCGCCTTTTTTTACGCAATGCATTAATATATTTTCTGTTGCCATAAAGGGAAGTTCATCGTTTAAATGTTTTTCGATCATTTTAGGATAAATTGTCATGCCGCCAATAACATTAATCATCAGCATTAAAATCGCGTCTGCGGCGAGGAACGCTTCAGGAATCGTTATGCGCCTGTTTGCAGAATCATCAAGAGTACGCTCAAACCACTGCGAACTTGCCGTAAGCGCGGGATTTAAAGTGTCTGCAATCACAAAACGCGCAAGAGAAGCTATGCGTTCACTTCGCATTGGATTTCGCTTGTACGCCATCGCGCTTGAGCCGACCTGCCCTGATTCAAACGGTTCGTCAATTTCCTTCATGTACGATAAAAGACGAATGTCATTTGAAAATTTGTAAGCGCTTTGCGCAATACCCGAAAGCACAGACAGCGTGTAGTAATCAACCTTGCGCGAATACGTTTGACCGCTTACGGCATAAGCTTTATGAAATCCCATTTTATCGACAATCTTTGTTTCGAGCATTTTTACTTTTTCGTGATCGCCTTCAAATAACGAAAGAAAACTTGCGCATGTGCCGGTTGTGCCTCTGCAGCCAAGAAGTTTAAAATTATAATGCGCAAAATCAAGCTGTTCCAAATCTAAAAGCAGATCCTGTATCCATAACGAAGCGCGTTTGCCTACAGTTGTCGGCTGCGCCGCCTGAAAATGCGTAAACGCAAGACACGGCATCGACTTATATTCATCCGCAAGATAATAAAGTTTTTCTACCGCCGTTATTAAAAGATATTTAATCCTGTTTAAAGCATCGCGCTGAACGATAACATCGGTGTTATCGCCTACATAACATGAAGTCGCGCCAAGATGAATTATCGGCATCGCCTTTGGACATTGATCGCCGAACGCCTTTATATGCGCCATAACGTCATGCCTGATTTCCGATTCATATTTTGCCGCAGTTTCATAATTAATGTCTTTTATGTGCGCTTTCATTTCAGCAATTTGTTCGTCTGTGATATTAAGCCCAAGATCTTTTTGACTTTCCGCAAGAGCTACCCAAAGTTTACGCCAGGTTGTAAATTTAAAATCATCGGAAAAGATATGCTGCATTTCTTCGCTTGCATACCTCTTGCACAATGGATTTTCATAGCGGCTGTTATCGTTACGATTACTATCGTACTTAGGCATTATTAACCTCAGAAAGACTTAGCCTCTTTAAAACTTCCCTGTACCCTTCAAGCACATCGCCAAGGTCGCGGCGGAAAACATCTTTATCAAGTTTTTTATTTGTTTCGGCATCCCAGAATCTGCATGAGTCAGGCGATATTTCGTCGCATAAAATAATTTTATTGCCGCCTTCGCCGGAAGCAACTCTTCCGAACTCAAGTTTAAAATCGACAAGCTTAATTCCCATTTTGGAAAATAACGCGCATAAAAGTTCATTTATTTTTAATGCCTGATTTTTCATGTGCGAAAGTTCAGCATCAGTTGCAATACCGATGGCTGTAATCTGGCTGTCATTTATCAAAGGGTCGCCAAGTTCATCGCTTTTAAGGCTGAACTCGGTCGTAATATTTTTAAGAGCCGTTCCCTCGGGAATGCCGTATTTTTTGGAAAAACTTCCGGCGGCAATATTCCTTACGATAACTTCAACCATGACGATCTCGGCTTTTTTTACAACTGCCGAAGTATCATCAATTACTTTGATTAAATGGGTTTCGATACCGTTTTTCATCAAGTATTCAAAAATTAAATTTGAAATTGCTGAATTTAATTTTCCCTTGCCGGAAAGGTCTTCTTTCTTTTCGCCGTTAAAAGCGGTGGCCGTATCTTTATATCGCATGATACAACTGCCTGAGTCCGGTCCTTCGTAAACTATCTTTGATTTTCCTTCGTAGAGCACTTTTTCTGACATTTTCCCTCCTGATGAACGCCCTTGTTCTGATTTATTTGTAAAGGAAACGAAAAAATTAGTCAAGAGGGAAAAAAACAGCGCAAAAAACCATGATTATATGCAAAATATAACGAGTCGGACAAATCTTCCTTTAAAAACCGCAAAGCGATAGACGCTTTAAGGTTGAGTGATTCGTTTCATTAATTTCCTAATAACAAGTGCAGCTCCGTAACCGCCGAATGATGACAACAGTCTGTCCATAATATTTACAGGGATACGGGAAACAATCTCGGATACTATTAAAGGCGTATTCAAATTAAACATGGTCGTGCTGAATATTGCCGCAATTCCCGAACCTGACATTCTATAAGAAACGTCCAATGTAATAATAAAAGTTGCAATAAATCCTCCCAAAAAACTCATGCCAAGACACAGGGCAAAAGAAAAAATTATAAGAACAATAACCCTGTCCATAATGGTTCCAATAAGACTGCTTTTTACATTAATACCTGCGCTCTTTACAGGCTGCTTTGAAAAAAGATCAAGCTCGCCTGGAAAAATCCTTATAAAAAGCCATGTAATAAATGCTGTGGCAATATTGCAAACGGCAAACAGATACCCCTCCCAGCCGTAACCCCATAAAGTGTGGTAGACAAAATTTGTCAGCAGTCCGCAAACCGCTCCGCAAAAAAAACCGCCTATTAGCGTAACGGAAATTGTAAAGACTGTATCAAGATATAACGGAATCCCTGCAAGGAAACCCAGCCTGCTTACAGCAATATTCAGCAAAGTTCCCGCAAGGCATAAAAAAATCATTATCATTATCTTGCGCATGTAACATTACATCATATATTATTATTTATGCCAATAGAAAATGCCGCTGTATCGGTCGGGATCGAATCGTACATCCGCCTTGTGTGGCTCTTTACGGTTTTTATCACAATCCTCATGCTTTTACTCTGCTACCTTTACATGTCAGTGCGTAAAGCCAAAGAACAGGAACAACTAAGCCGCGAATTTTCCAGCTTGATGATAGATGGAATGGAAACCGAAAGAAGCCGCATTTCGCGGGAACTCCATGACACAGTTCTTCCGCTTGTTCGCGAAGGGCGCGGTTCGAATGAAACGCAGGTAACAAATTTAATCCGATCAATCTGCATTAATCTAATGCCGCCGGATTTTTCCCGACTTTCTTTAAGAGACTCTATTGCCCTGCTTTGCGTACAATTTTCCAGAAAATCAAATATTGAGTGCGTCTGCTCTATCGACGAAAATATTGATTTTTCACAAATTAACGCGGAAACAAAGCTTCATCTTTACCGCATGATTCAGGAGGCATTTAATAATATCATCAAACATTCCCAAACAAAGAAGGCGGCTTTAACTGTAAGGCGCGATATGCAAAGTCCTTCCGGGACTCTTACAATATGCGTTTGTGACGAAGGCGTAGGCATACCAAACTTAAACGCAGGGAACGAGGGGCTTGGAATAAAAAGTATCCGTCAGCGCGCGGCAATTATCGGGGCAAATGTCGATTTTATCAGCGAGAGCGAAAACGGTCTTATGGTAAAAATTGAATTAGCCTCCACAATAACTATAGAGCAGCCGAATGGATAAATTACCGAATATCATTATTATCGAAGACCATCCTGTTATGCGCGGTGGACTTGTTTCTTATTTTACTGCTACTCGCCGCTGGAAAGTATTGGGAGCGGTTTCAAATATCGAAGATGCAAAAACGCTTTTATCTTCTCCTTACAGTAAGTCAAAAGCAAAAGTTGATTTATTATTAATAGATATTCAACTGGAAAACGGCTGGGGTCTTGATATTATTCCATGGCTTAAAGAGCAGACACATGAAAAAACAAAACCTCCATTTTTGGCGGTATACTCGTCCTTTGACGACTATGCTCATGTAAGCGCCGCCATAGGCATGGGTGTCCAGGGCTATGTAAGCAAACATCGCACGGAACGCGAACTTGAAAACGCGCTTGTCAAAGTCATGGAAGGCAATACATTTATAGACGAATCTGCTCAAGCAAAATTGGACACCAACGCAAATCTTTTCAGTCTTTTAACAAAGCGCGAGACCGATATTCTGCGTCTTATAAAGAATAATCATTCCAATAAAGAAATCGCTTCTCATCTGGGCATCAGCCAAAAAACCGTAGAAAACATTATCTGCTGCATTTATAACAAAACGGGGATAAGATCGAGGCATGAACTGCAGATGTTGTGAGTCCGGGATAAATTTATTTGATTATTTATTTAAGAACTCAAGCAAATTCTGTTTTTCTGCAACCATTTACCGCCCAGTCGTAAACATCCGGGTGTAAATTTTTATCAATTAAAATATTTCCGTTTTTATCTGCGGTAAGTTCTACCATTTTGGCAGTTTTTTTTACAGCCAAAGCGGCTATCTGTTCATCAAGAGTTGATGTTACAACAGGCTGAAATGGCAATCTGCGTTCTGCGATAATCTGCCTGTAATACATTTCTATTGCCGTTGTTTGATCCAGCCCCATTCTATCCAAAAGCTTGGTTGCAAGCTCTTTGATGTGACTGTCAATTTTTACATTAACATTTGACTTTGCCATAATTTTACCCATATACTAATGATAGTATAATATAACGCTATTGTCAACATATTGGCGTTATATAAAAATTTCCAAATTTTTCCCAAAACCGGGAGTAACTACTCATGACAAAATATTCGTTTTTTCCTTAGAATTTACTCAGATTAAACCAAGGAGTTGTTAATGCCAAAAGATTATGATTATGGCGGTATAGGGAATTATTATTTTAATAATCCGCCGGATTCACGATGTACTTCATGCCGTTATTTTAAGGAGTACAATAGCAGAGATTACATGTATAAATGTACTGCGTCCACAGGAAGTAAAGCAGCACTGTTGGCTAAAAATGAATCGGCAAATGCCAAGTGCGGGGACTATGAAAAACTGGAAGAAGGCTCAGCTCAGATAAAATTCCGCGGCAAGAATAAAGTTTTAAACACAATGTTTGGGATGCTTTGTAATGGGTGTAATGAACTATTCTGTAAGCAAGGTAGTTTATTAGATAAAGATTCCGGTAATTTAGAGAGACAATTATGCGGAATTTCAAAAATATTTATAGGTCTTTTAATACCTGTATTTATTGGAGCGTTTTTCTTAATTAAATACTTGTTTATAGGTATTTTTAAACTAATAAAACTAATCATTCAAGCAATAAGAAAGAAAAAGACAGAAAATATTGCTTCAAATTCAATAAACGGCCAAAATAATACAGAATGAATAAATGAATTTATTACGTTTTATTATTCTAAATTCTTTTGCTTTTCTTCTTGCAGGCATAGGGATTGCAGTAATCCTTATGCCTATAGATATATTTATTATTGTTTTTAAATATATAATTGCAATCGGATGTCTTTTTAATGCTGCCGGCATCTTTTTAAAATGGAAGAAGAAAAAAATAATGATGGATATATTAATACGAAGAAACCTTAACGAGATACGTCCTGATACCTTTAGAAAATACAGAGGGGAATTATGCTGGGAGCTTGTTTATCACTATATCTTTTACAAATTACGTAAAACAGAAAAATACCGTATCCTTTCAAGAGATGAATGGGAAAAGAAAAGAGAAAAAGTCTTTAAAAGACGCTGAATAATCTTCTGCTCTGCATTTGTAGTAAAAACATTAAAATTATCAAAACCGGGAGTAACTACTCATGACAAAGTTTTGCCTTATCCTTAGAATTTACTTTAAACTCTCGTATGAGAGTTTAAAGTCAAAAACGGTTTAAAAACCGAAAAGGAAAAACCATGAAAAAGTTTTTTATCTTGGAAATGACAGTTTTAATCCTGTCATTGGCGTTCATTGCTTGCGACGGTGATGGCAACACTGGCGGCGGTGCAAAAGACATCACATTGGAGGGAAGCGACGAACTGCCTTTAGGCGCAACTTTTGATTTATCAGTTGCTAAATTTACCATTGGCGGTGAAGAAGTTACAGATGTTCAAATAACATGGGCAATTAAAGATGCCAAAGGTACAGGCGCAACAGTTGACGGAACTACGCTCAACGCCAATGAATTTGGAATCGGAACCAACTGGGGTGAAGTTGTACTCACTGCTACCGCTGTTGGTCAAAATTTTACAAAAGACTTCTCTTTTTGGTTAAAGCGCTGGAATCCAACAACAAAAACTGCTTATTTAACTGCCGTTAAAGGTGAAGGATATGGTGCCTGGGAAACAGGTGACGCTATAATAATTAGCGATGTTGTTAATAATTTTACTCTTGCAGCTAACACAGGGTATACTGTAGCAGTTACCGGTACTCTTACCGGTGAATTGGGAGATGATAATTTTCAATTTTATTTTTTAAATACCGCACCTCCAAATTATAACTTCCTTACACTTTCTGATTATGAAAATGCAACAATTACAGAAGATCTGGGCGGCGCAGGTACAGCTACAGCTACTGTTACTACAAATGACCAATTTACAGGTACAGACAGAAGCTATGACCGCATTGGAATACAAATTAGTAAAGGCGAGCAAGGAATCTCTGACTCAGATGTAGGAAAGGTTATGTTAATAATAAGCAACATGACTGTTTCCATTACACCAGCAGACTAGTATTAAAATTTTTTAAAAGGCTGTCCAATAAACAGCGGGCAGCCTTTTTCTTTAATTTTCCAAAAGCCAGTCTATTGCATTGATGCGCTGTATTCCGTTAAAAAAGGCGGGAGGATCGTCATCCATTGTTATTAAATATTTCCTGTTATGATCGCGGATAATATTCAAAGGTTTAAGTTCTCGTTCCATGGTTGATTGTTCCCGCACAGTCATTGCCGCCTGAAAATATGTTGGAGTGCCGTTTTTAACTGCAACAAAATCAACTTCTATATTGTCAATTTTACCAAAATTGATTTCATACCCGCGGCGGTGCAATTCCAGATATACAATATTTTCTAAAATCCTGCCTTCATCTTTTATTTGCGAACCAAGAAGGAAGCGGCGAAGCCCGGGATCGATAATATAATATTTATGCCCTGTTTTTAAATATTGTTTTCCTTTTATGTCAAAGCGGCCCACCCTGTACAGAATAAAACTGTCTGTCAATGCGCTGATATAGCTTTCTACAGTATGTACAGAAATTTTTCTTCCCGCGCTTGTCATGGAATCGGCAATTTTTTTTGTTGATGTTTCACAGCCGATATTATCGAATAAAAAATGCACAAGGCTTTCCAGCATTAATACATCAGATATGTTTTTTCTCGCCACAATATCTTTTAAAAGGATGGTATTGTAAATCCCGCCAAGATAATTATTAATAAGATTTTTACTGTTTTCTTTTTCTGCAAGCTCCAAAGTATACGGAAACGAACCGTTTAAAATATAATTGTTATAATGCTTTAAGCCTGAGGACTTTATTTTTTGTTTTGAAAAAGAAGAGCAGTATTCTTTAAAAGACAGAGGCAGAAGGTGTATTTCGATATAGCGGCCTGATAAAAGCGTTGCAAGTTCGCCTGAAAGCATAAAGGCATTGGAACCTGTAATGTAAAGATCGATATTTTTTCTTAAAAAAAGGCTATTAACTGTTTTTTCATATTCTTTTACATTTTGAATCTCATCCAAAAAAACATAATTCATTTTTTTAGGATTCAGTTTTGATACGATATAATCGTGGAGCGCGTAAGAATCGAGTAAATTACGGTAATCCGCATCTTCCAGATTTATGTCTATTATTTGGTTTGGCTGCGCCTTGTTTTCCAGTAAATGCCTGCGATACAGTTCCAATAGGGTCGATTTTCCGCACCTGCGAACCCCTGTCACAATTTTTATAAGCCGGGTGTCTCTTGCCTCTGCGAGCTGATTGATAAAAAAAGGTCTGTATATCATACTATGAAGTATACTGCAAAAACTTCATTATTTCAAGAGTTTTTGCATCGTAATGCAAATTGTAATTTTTTGGGGAAAAGAGCTTTTTTACTCGCCCGCGTGTTTGATTCCCAGAATCTCCAGTTCTTTTTCGTTAAGACCAACGCCGCGAAGCATTGCCCTGTTGCCTTTTAAACTTTCGATAGAATTTATTCCCATGCCGCCCATCATTTCTTTCAGCTCGTGCTTCCATGCCATCAAAAGATTGACGAGGCGCTTGTAACCAATATCGGGATTAAGCCGCTTTGTGAGTTCGGGCACTTGAGTCGCGATGCCCCAGTTGCATTTACCGCCGTGACAGCTTCGGCACAAGTGACAGCCTAACGCAAGAAGCGCAGATGTTCCAAGGTAGACGCAGTCTGCGCCAAGCGCGACAGCTTTTACAATGTCCGCGCTTGAGTGAATGCTTCCGCCCACGACGAGCGAAACGCTGTCGCGGATGCCTTCGTCGCGAAGGCGCTTGTCTACGCTTGCAAGAGCAAGTTCTATCGGGATGCCGACATTGTCGCGAATACGCGTAGGCGCGGCTCCCGTTCCGCCGCGATAGCCGTCGATGGAAATAATATCCGCGCCGCTTCGCGCAATGCCGCTTGCGATTGCCGCGACATTGTGAACTGCGGCGATTTTTACGATTACCGGTTTTTTATATTCAACCGCTTCCTTTAACGAAAAGACAAGCTGACGCAAATCTTCTATAGAATAGATGTCATGATGAGGAGCGGGAGAAATCGCATCGGTGCCTTCGGGGATCATTCTGGTGCGCGAAATGTCGCCGACAATTTTTGTTCCCGGTAAATGTCCGCCGATACCCGGCTTTGCGCCCTGCCCCATTTTAATTTCGATCGCGGCGCCCGCGTTTAAATATTCGGGGTGAACGCCGAACCTTCCCGATGCAACCTGCACGATCGTATTTTTTCCGTAACGGTAAAAATCTTCGTGCAAGCCGCCTTCGCCTGTGTTGTAAAGAATACCAAGCTCTTCTGCCGCGCGCGCAAGACTTTCATGCGCATTGTAACTAATAGAGCCGTAACTCATCGCGGAAAACATCATCGGCATGGAAAGCGAAATTTGCGGCGGCAGATTGTTTATAAGCCTTCCGTTTGCATCGCGTTCAATCGTCAAAGGCTTTGCACCTAACGAAACTTTTGTTTCCATCGGCTCGCGAAGCGGATCAATCGAAGGATTTGTCACCTGAGACGCATTAAGCAAAATCTTGTTAAAATAAATCGGATAATCTTCCGGATTACCCATACTGGAAAGAAGAACGCCGCCAGAGCCAGCCTGACGATAAATCTCGTCTATCGTTTTATTGCTCCAGTTAAAATTTTTCTTGTAAGTGCTGCCGCTCTCTATTATTTTTAAGGCGCGCGTAGGACAAAGCGAAACGCAGCGATGACAGTTAACGCATTTGGAATCGTCGCATACAAGCTTGTTTATGTCCTCAAGATATTCGTGCGCTTCGTTTGCGCATTGTCTTTCGCAGGCGCGGCAAGCTATGCACCTGTCATAATTTCGTGATATTTCGTATTCAGGATATATATAATTAACAGGCATTTTATGCTCCCAACTTTATAATAACGGGCTCTCCGCCTTTGGGCGCCCACACTTTATCAAGATTCGGCTCGATTATACGAATAGCCGCTTCTTCGCTTCCTACATAAACCGTGTCGTCTTTCTCGCCTATAACCATGCTGCGAAGTTTTAATCTGTCGTTAAGAGCCATAAGCCCCCTCTCGCCTTCGCCGTTATCAAAACCGACAAGAATGGAAAAGGGACCGGTGATTAACTGATCCGCAAACATTACGCGCAAATATTCATGCGCTGCCTTATCCTCTGGTGACATTCGCCCGATTGTCTGCCAGAAAGGAGCCGCAATTACGGAAGCAATCTCGTTAAACGAAAGACCGATTTTTCTGTGCAGATAATCAATTATATATGTGATAACTTCCGTATCGGTCTGAAGCGTGCATTTGTAGCCGTACATTTCGATGGCGCGGCGGTTCGCGTCATAGGAAGAAATCTCACCGTTATGCACAACTGAGTAATCAAGAAGCCCGAAAGGATGCGCGCCGCCCCACCAGCCGGGAGTATTTGTCGGATAACGTCCGTGAGAAGTCCAGCACCAGCCCTCGTATTCTTCCAGTTTATAAAAACGCCCGACATCCTCAGGGAAGCCGACTGCCTTAAAACATCCCATGTTCTTGCCGCTCGAAAAAACATACGCGCCGTCGATTCTTGTGTTTACGCGGAATACGCACTTTGCGGTAAACTCGCGCTCATCAAGCTGACTGTCTGCAAGTTTTGTCGGCAGGGGCGTGACAAAGTAACGCCAGATAAGAGGTTCATTAGTGATTTCTTTAATTTTCCGAACTGGTATTTTAGAAAGATTGACTACATCAAAGTGTTTTTCCATGAACTCTTCGCATTCTTTTTTTGCGGATGCCGAGTCGTAAAAAATGTGAAAGGCATATAAATCCTTATATTCGGGATAAATTCCGTAAGCCGCAAAGCCTCCGCCCAGACCGTTCGAACGGTCGTGCATCACAGAAATTGATTTGATAATAGCCTCGCCGCTTACACGCTTTCCGGACTTGTTAATAATCCCCGAAATTGCGCAGCCGGACGGGATCCTAACCTGGCCTTCTCGCTGCATATTTGCTCCTGTGAACGCCTTTGTTCTTATTATCAGTATAATTATTTGTACAAAAAATGGTTATTTTAGTCAAGGGGGTAATGCCGGTTTTTGCTAAACAAACGGCATTTTTTTGATATCAGCAAACAGATAAATATCGGGAGTAAGCGCGTAAAAGTAGGTAAATATTTTTTCCTTGGATGAAAAATCACGGTAAGCGCCGGACAGTCCGCTTTTTCTGCCGGATATAAATATTTCCATCGCTTCCTGAAAAAATCCTCTCCATGCCCAGTTGTTGCCAAGAAAATTGTCACGCTTTATAACTTCCGGGCTCCATTCAAAATTACCTGTTATCTGATCGCCCTGTTTATTACAAAGATAAATTCGAATCACTTCCGGCATTTCATTGCACAGCCCGTTAAGATATGTTTCGATATTTTTCTTTTCGAAAAAATCAGGGTACTCCTTAAGAAAATATCCAATTTTATTATCCAAATAGCTTTTTAATAAATCCATATTCATGAAGTTTTTATACTGTTTATTATACGCGTTATCTGTCGAGGCGGAAAAACAATTATGATTTATTACCGCATTGGTCATTGTGTTCTGCGGATACGCGATTATATATCCCTGATACAACCTTCCTCCGGAAGACATGCAAATTTCAAGCTGCTTTTGCGTTTCGATTCCTTCGTATAAAACTTCAATTCCTACAGCTTCGGCAAAAGTCGCAAGAGACTTTAAATATTCGCGGTAATGATAGGAAGACTCGCTTTTGTGAATATAGTCAATATTTATTTTGATGATATCCGGCTGAAGAAAAGCAAGTCTTTCTATATTGCTGGCATTTTTTCCGTAATCATCAAGCGCAATTCTGCATCCTTCATTTTTGTAGTAAGATAATATATTGATGTGTCTGTCATCTGCGTTAAATTCTTCTTCAGTAATTTCGATAACGATCCTGCCGGGATCGATTCCAAGTTCTCTGGCCCATTGAATTGTCGGCATCTCTTCCGGCTTGTCAACATAATCATCAAGCCATGCAAGCCTGATATTGATAAACAAATATTCACTTCGTTTTTGTTCAGCATATTTTTCCAGTGCTTTTCTTCTGACAATTCGATCCACTCTTAACGATTCTTCACGAGTCGTATCAGGATCAGAAAAAAACGGTCCTAATGATTTTACATTTCCGTCATCGTCCAGAAAACGGCCCAAGACTTCGTATGAATAAATATGGCTGGAAGCTGCGCATAAAATGGGCTGAAAATAAGCAATGACGTTATCGGTTGTAAATTTGGTTTTATTCATTAGATCTTAATTCATGCAGTTCAGATGATGATTCTACTCTGCCTCTTGCATCATAACTAACCGACTTTACCACTCCGATACCTCTGACATACCACGATACACCGGTGTTAACAATAGGCGATCTGCCCCACCCGGTTGTCGTAGTTGTTGATGTTTGCGTTACTTTGTAAGCATTGAATGTTCCGGCAGGAACAGTTACCGACTCGACTCCAACGCAGACAATATTCGTTATTGCCACATCTGCCGTAACTCTGCCGACAACCGGAACATTAACAACCATTCTCATCCATGTGTCTTCGATCCTGCTCCCAGCCGCCATGTTTGACGGGATCAGCATATTGCCGGCAGTCATTGTATAATTCATGCCTCTTGCCGTAAAAAACGCGTCCATCATGTTTTCCAGCCGAAAAACCAAAACACCGCCGGAAATATTCACACTATATTCCCGTTCGCCCGAATTGCCTACCGGTCTTCTGTTTCTGTCCAGAATCTGAATGGCATAAACGACTGTCATATTTCCGCCTGAATTTCTAACTTCTCTTACGGTCATGCGGCTGAAACCTTCTATCCTGCCATTGGAGTTTAAATTAGCAGTCAGCTGAACCGCTCCCTGTCTTGTCGGGAAAAAGACATCGTTGGAAAAAGCACCCGCGGCGCTTATTAATAAAATAATAATTGTTAAAATAAATCTTTTCATGTTTTATGATACCATTATATTTTAATTTTTTGTTCTATACAATAGACTGGCCGCGAATTATCAGAAAAAGAACCCTTTTAAACCCCCTGATTTCCAATCTTATGATAGTTGAATTTTTTGAAAAATATGCAGATAATCAGCAATGAGCATTCCGGAAATTATAATAATAGCGGTCGGATTGTCGATGGACGCCTTTGCCGTCTCGATCACTTTGGGCATATCGGTAAAAAAGCCAAAATTTATTGAGTACCTTATCCCGGGCCTCTATTTTGGTTTTTTCCAGGCGCTGATGCCCTTTATCGGTTTTTTTGCAGGCTCCCTGTTTTCCGAAAAAATCGATGATTTTGCTCACTGGATAGCTTTTGCCCTGCTCTGTTTCATCGGCGGAAAAATGATAAAAGAAAGTTTTTGCAAAGACGACGACGATAAGCCGTCTTCAAATCCATTTGCCTTTGGAAAAATGCTGCTGTTGGCGGTTGCTACCAGTATCGACGCGCTTGCCGTAGGAATTACTTTTGCATTTTTTAAAGTTAATATTTTTATTGCAATTATTATTATCAGCATTATCACATTTTTTATCTCGACAGCAGGCGTAAAGGTTGGCAATATTTTCGGCATGAAATTTAAAAGCAAGGCCGAGCTTTTAGGCGGATTGGTGTTGGTGGGATTGGGTGTTAAAATTTTAATTGAACATTTGTTTTTTTGATGCGTATGCCTAAATTATTTATTTTAAAGTAGCGTGGCAGACAGCGATCAAAAGAAAAATAACCAATGAACGTAATACGCAAAACGTGTTTTTATTATCATGTTTTCCAACTCTTAAATTCCCTCATAACAAACACTGCCGAAATTATCGACGCGCAAAAATCCGCCAAAGGGAACGCCCAATAGACGCCGTATAAAGGGCGAAGACCGATTGATTGGAACAGGACAGGTAAAAATAAAAGCGCGGGGATTAAAAATAAAATCTGGCGTGACAGGCTTACGATGGTTGCCTGAACCGGTTTACCGATTGCCTGAAAAAACTGCCCGCCCATCAATTGAATGGCGATAATTGGAAACATGCACGTACAAATGCGCATGGTTAATATAGTAAGGTCGCGTAAGTCACCTGTCTCTTTGCTGAACATTAAAAATAATATCCCCGGAAACAAATGCATGATAAGAAAACCTGACGTAAGAAATATGGTGCAGGCGATCATTGCAAGTTTAAAACATTTTTTAACGCGGTCTAATTGTTTTGCTCCGTAATTATAACCTATGATAGGCTGCGCGCCCTGCCCTATTCCCATCATCGGCATAAAGAGCATGATAAAAACAGTAAAGAAAATCGTCATTGCCGTAAGCGCGTCGTCTCCGCCGTATTTTAGAATCATTGCGTTCTGTAAAACACCGACAAAGCTCATTGCAAATTGCATAATAAACGGCGCAAAACCAATCGCAAGAATTTTTCCTGTAAGCCTTGCTTCGAGCTTCATGTATTTAACGCGAAACCTAAGGCGCGTCCATTTTGAATTAAAGTATCCAAGAACAAATACAAGCGAAATAAACTGCGAAATAACGGTTACCCATGCCGCGCCTGCAACACCCATATCCAGAACAAAAATAAAAATAGGATCAAGAATTATATTAAGCACGGCTCCGACAAGCTGCACCATCATCGAAGTTTTTGGATGTCCGTCTGAGCGTATAAAGTGAGTGATACCGGGGCTCATCGCGGCGAAAACCGCGCCGTAAAGCGTTATGCGCAAATACGTTTCGGCATACTCGTAGACTTTTCCGTCCGCCTTCATTATGTCGCGAAGGATCGGCTCCATAAAAATAAAGATCGTAACAATGCAAAGCGCCGGCAGCAGGAAAAGCATGGCAAACGCATGTCCCATTATTTTTTCGACTTCATCATGACGTCTTTCGCCCATGCGAATGGCAAAGAGCGAATTCGCGCCGATGCCGACAAGCATGGAAAAAGCCATTATGATCATTGTTACGGGCATAACAAGACCAACGCCTGCAATGGCAAGCGGCTCCACGCCGTGACTTAGATAAATACGGTCAACAATGTTATAAAGCGCATTTACAAGCATTCCGATTATCGCCGGAATAGAAAAATTGAGCAGCAGTTTTCCTATGGGTTGTTTTCCGATTCGGTCAGTCGCAAGCTCTTCCTGATTAGTTTCGGTCAATTCACAGCTCCAAAGCAAACAGGAATTAGTTTTTAATCATACACAAAATTTCCTGACTTGTTATATCAGAGTATAGCGTTAAACCTGTTACTCTGGATAGATGCAGAACTTCTTCCCATTTTTTATCGGACGGCAATTGTTCTTCCAGCAAATTTTTACGGCTTGTAATCAACTGCGGATTGAATACTACATCTTCGTCGCCGTCAAAAATCGCGGCATAGAAAATTTCAGCCTCTACTATGTCCTGAAAAAAGTGACTACCGAATGAAAGCTCGGGGATTAATCCGCCCTGATTGTACGATACTTCGCACATTACAGAAATGTTGCAAAGCTCGCTGAAATGCACAGGCACGCCCAAAGACGGTGTTGTTGTTCCCCATCTGCCAGGACCAATTAACATGACGCTGTTCCCTTTTAACTTTTGATTTATCATGCCGATGATTCTTGCAACCTGATATTTGTCACGCTCTGCAAGCGCAAGATAATTTTCCGGTTTTACAAGAATGACATAATCCAAAAGCAGGCGCACATTGCCGCCCATAAAGTTTCCGACAGAAGAAAAGAAAATATTTTCCTTGTCAGGTTTTGGGATAGTGATGTCTAAAGGAGATTTTGGGGTTCTTTTAATTTGAAGCGGACGGCATTGCAGCAGATTGAATTTAAAAACGCCTTCGCTGTTAAAGTTCGCCGAGAATTCGATGTCTACAGGATAATTGTATGCCTCTTCTATCGTATGCATGGCATTTTTTACAAACCCGGGAAATAAAGTTTTGGAGAGCAGCTTTTTAAAATCCAAAATGTACGGCGTTTTATCAATGGGACGGTTAAGCTCCCGCATACGCGCGAGCATGGCGCTGTCTTCGCTGAAAAATATTTCCTTGTTTGTTTTTATATCCTGATCGCCGAGAACATCCAATTCAACTTCCGCCATTTTATTTTCTCTTAAGTTTAAAGCGTCAATCTTATGCTGGGAAAATTTTCGCTCATCACCGTAATGAACAGGCGGACCTTTTTCCGGCTGATCGAGCGGAACAAGACGCGCATAATCTCCGCTTACGCGATCTACGGCGCGGGTTCCAAGTCCAAAGACAAGCCGGATCATTCCCGCTTTTGGATCCATCTCCTTGTTCCACACATATAAATTGGAAGAATGCCCGACGCCTGCAATGTGCGGGAAGAAAAGCTCACCATAATGATCACCGGAGACGCGCTGTACAAGAATAGCCATTTGCTCATCTTTGTTCGCAAGACCTCTTCCCTGTCTGTAAACAAGCGCGTCTTCGCTCATTGCGCTTGCATAAACTGTGCGCACAGCTTGTTCAAAAGCTTCAAAACGTTCTTCGGGCGTTCCCTGGTTCGCGCAGAAAACGCTTTCGTATTTTCCGGCAAAGGCGTTTCCAAAATTGTCTTCCAACAGGGAACTTGATCTTACAATAATGGGAGACCATCCGTAGTATTCCATCATCTGATAAAATTGTTCGCGGATAACGCTGGGGAACTTTCCTTTTAATAATTTTTCTTTAAGTTCCGGCGCAAGCTCAAAAAAACCTTCAGGTGTTTTTTGTTTGCATCGCAATTCCCACCAGTCGTTTTGAACGATGTATGTGTAAAAAATATCGGAGCCAAGATACCATGAGTCATGCGGCTCCCAATAATTATGAAGAGCCTCGCCGTTTTCTAAAACGGCAAGGTTTTTTTCTAAAACTTTTCTGCCTAATAACATGCCGACGCTTTTTCCGCCGATAAAACCTGAACCGATTTCGCGCGACGCAATGTCAAGAATGTCATGCAGCGAAAAATAGGTCTGCGCAAGCTCGGTGATACGCGGCTCTCTTCCGATCATCAGGCTTATCAAAAGATTTTTCATTTTGTTTTGACTTTCTTCGTCTTCATTCAGCGCGGCGCGCGCCTTATCCAATGTTATGTCCCAATAGTCGCGCGCTCTTATTCCCTGTCCAAGTCCGGAAAAAAGAGACGCGGCATCCGCGCTCGAAGTAATGGGAACAACATTGCCGGGCTCGACAAGATGCGGAAAAAACATGGTGGGCGAATATCGTTCCCATACTTTAAGCGGATGCACATAAAGTTTTTCGTCTATATGATAAAGATCCAAGAGTAGCTGAGTTGTCTCGCGAATACGCGCGATTGTCGAATGAGTATGCACTCCGCGAATCAGCGCGAAGTAGGCAATCGTATCCAGCACATACAAAAACGGACATGTGACACGGAAAAAATTTCCAATCATTAAATCCGAATACCAGAATTGAAGAAGGTCGCTAAGGCAGTCAAAAACATAAAAAGCTTTAAGACCTTCCTTCTCGATAATATCATGCACCTTTGTTGCAAAACTTTCAAAACCGACAGAGGCATCAAGTTTGTAAACGATAGAAGGTTCGCTGTCTCCCATTATCGGTTCATGGTTGCCGAAACGAAAATAAACCAGACGGCGTCCGTCACGTTTTGATTGCTCGATATACGGACGCACAACCTTTAGGTAATCATCGATCGACTGCACCTGCCAAACAACATTGTCGCCGATACGCAGTTGATCGATAACCTGATCAAGTCCCGAAACGCCTGTGCTGACTCTTTTATCAATACTGCTCATGTAAACCCTTATAAATCATCCTGTAATGCGTCGTAACCTTCTTCGCCGGTTCTTACTTTGATTACGTTTTCTACGTCGTAGACAAAGATTTTACCGTCGCCGATATTGCCTGTGTACAATGCCTTCTTGACTGTATCAATGAAGAGGTTGAGCGGCACTTTGCAGATTACAACTTCGATTTTAAGTTTCGCAAGAAGATTTGATTCCAGAGGAATGCCGCGGTAATATTCTGTTCGTCCTCTTTGCATACCGCATCCAAGCACGCGCGTTACAGTCATGCCGGTAATTCCAATTTTGTCGAACGCCGCTTTCAATCCTTCAAAACTTGTCTGTCTTGTAATGATTACAACTTTTGTTATCTTTGCGCCGGGCTTCGAATTGTTTACAACAGGAATTGCCGCGTCTTGCGGAACAGATCCGTCAAAAGCAGATACAGTTGCGGTTCCCGATGCGGAAATCATAAAGTCTGCATAGCTGCTTGTAAGTCCATGCTCTGTAATATCCAAACCGGCAACCTCGTCTTGTCTTGAGACGCGAAGTCCGTTTAATTTTTTTATGATAAAGAATGTTAGTCCTACTGTTGCAATTGTCCAACCTGCGATTGCCAATACGCCGAGAGCCTGTACGCCGAGTAACGTAGCGCCTCCGCCGTAGAATAATCCGCCTTCCAGAGCAAACAAGCCGACAGCCAATGCTCCCCATGCGCCGCATACTCCGTGTACCGCAACCGCGCCGACAGGATCATCAACTTTTAACTTCATATCGATGAACTCGATTGCAAGGACGACAAGAATGCCCGCAACCAAACCAACCATCAACGCGCCGAAGGCATCAAGGTTTGCGCATCCTGCCGTTATGCCAACAAGTCCTGCGAGCGCGCCGTTAAGTGACATGGATACGTCGGGCTTTCCGTTTTTGATCCATGTAAAAAGCATTGTAGCAACCGAAGCACTAGCGGCGGCGATTGTTGTCGTAACAAAGATCGAACCAAGCTCTCCTGCATTTCCGGCAGCCGCGCCGTTAAAACCGTACCACCCAAACCAAAGAATGAAAACGCCAAGCGCGCCTAATGTTAAACTGTGCCCGGGGATCGCGCGAGGTTTTCCGTCCTTGCCGTATTTCCCGATACGCGCTCCCAGGAAAGCTGCGCCGATAAATCCCGAGATACCTCCGACCATGTGGATCGCCGCCGAACCTGCAAAGTCAATAAAGCCAAGCTGAGCAAGCCAGCCGTTTGCGTTCCATACCCAGCCTGCCTGAATCGGATAAATCACCGCGCTTATTACGATACTGTAAATACAATACGCGCTGAACTTTGTGCGTTCCGCCATTGCGCCCGAAACAATTGTCGCGGCTGTCGCGCAGAAGACAAGATTAAAAATGAAATCCGAGTGGCTGAAGTTTTCATAATCGGTAAAAATTCCCAAATTCGGAATGCCGATAAAACTGAACAAATAATCTTCTGCGGTAAGCAGGCAGTAACCAAGCAGCATAAAACTGATTGCGCCAAGACCAAAGTCCATGAGATTTTTCATGATGATATTGCCTGCATTCTTTGCGCGGGTAAAACCTGCCTCCAGCATTGCAAAACCGCACTGCATAAAGAATACCAATGCAACGCCTACAAGAAACCAAACGCTGAAAATTCCTTCTGTGATCATTCCCAAAATCGCTTCTTCCATATTTTCCTCCAAAAAAAATGGCGTATGTCCTCGTCAGCACCAAGTGCTAACAAAAAACACACGCCTTTGTGTGAGCAGCGTTGCTGCTTAAAAATTAACTAAACAAGAAATGTATGCCTGTTAAATAATGCTATACAAAAGCTCCGCATAGGTTGGGATTGGCCAGTGCTTTTTTGCCACCAGCGTTTCCAATTCGTCTACGATAAGACGAAGCTCGGACATGGCTGTAAAAATTTTATCGCGGTAAAAAGTCGCCTGCGCCAAAATTTCAAGATCCTGTGAAGCTTCCAATACTTCGCTTTCCAAAGTAGTCAGCTTGTTTAAAAGACACGCCGACAATTTTGTGATGCTGTTTAAAAAGTGCAACTCAAGCGTACAGTCAATGTTATCGCCGCCGTATGCTTTTTTCTGACGCAAAAGATCAATAAGTTCCCTTTGGTAGTCAATGCACGCGGGAATTATATCACCCTTAACCATGTCCACCATTGTCAGCGCTTCGATATGAAGCGTCTTGCAATATGCTTCCATCATTATTTCATAGCGCGAGTGAACTTCGGCTCCTGTAAACACATGATGCTTTTCAAAAAGCTCAATACTCTTTTTCTCTAGAAACTTGGGCAGCGCGTCAACCGTGGTCTTTAAGTTTGAAAGTCCGCGCTTCTGCGCTTCGATTACCCATTCATCGGAATAATTGTTGCCGTTAAAAATAATCCTCTTATGTTCGCTGTAAGTTTTCTTTACAATCGCTGCAATGTCGCCGTTAAAATCTTTTGAGTTTTCAAGCTGGTCTGCAAACTGATTCAAGCTTTCGGCGACAATCGTATTAAGAACGATGTTCGGCCCCGCGATCGAGAATGTAGAACCCAGCATGCGAAACTCAAACTTGTTTCCGGTAAACGCGAAAGGAGACGTGCGGTTACGATCTGTCGAATCCTTGGGGAAGTGCGGCAATACTGTTACGCCGATCTCCATCTCATGCTTTTCCTTTCCTTTGTAACTCGCGCCCGCTTCAATCGCATCGAGGATTTCTTTTAACTCATCGCCTATAAACATTGAGATGATCGCGGGAGGCGCTTCGTTCGCGCCAAGGCGGTGATCGTTTGCCGCGCTTGCAGCGGAGAGGCGCATCAAATCCTGATACTCGTTTATGGCTTTTATAACCGCGACAAGGAACAATAAAAATTGCGCATTGTCCTGCGGAGTGTCGCCGGGCTCAAGCAGGTTGATGCCTGTGTCTGTGCCGATTGACCAGTTGTTATGTTTGCCGCTTCCGTTTACGCCCGCGAATGGTTTTTCGTGAAGCAGACATGCCATGCCGTGTTTGTTTGCAATCGTCTTCATCATCTCCATGACGATTTGGTTGTGGTCGGTTGCAATGTTTGTCGTTGCAAAGACGGGAGCAAGCTCGTGCTGCGCGGGCGCAACTTCGTTGTGTTTTGTCTTTGCGCAAACGCCGAGCTTCCAAAGCTCTTCGTCAAGTTCTTTCATGAACGCGGAGACGCGCGGCTTAATGCAGCCGAAATAATGATCTTCAAGTTCCTGTCCCTTGGGAGGGCGCGCGCCGAACAATGTTCTTCCTGTATAAATTAAATCGGGACGTGCAAGATACGCTTCTTTATCGATTAGGAAATACTCCTGCTCGGGACCGACTGTTGTGATAACGCGTTTTGCAGTTTCGTTGCCGAAAAGTTTTAAAATACGCATTGCCTGTTTGTCGATTGCTTCCATTGACCGAAGGAGCGGCGTTTTTTTATCGAGCGCTTCGCCTGAATACGAACAGAAAGCTGTCGGTATACAGAGGGTTCCGTCTTTTATAAACGCGTAAGAAGTTGTGTCCCAGACGGTATAACCTCTCGCCTCAAAAGTGGCGCGAAGTCCTCCCGACGGAAAACTTGATGCATCAGGCTCGCCCCGCACAAGCTCTTTGCCCGAGAACTCGACAATGATCTTGCCGTCTCCTGCAGGGGAAATAAAGCTGTCGTGTTTTTCCGCTGTGGTTCCTGTCATCGGCTGGAACCAATGTGTAAAATGGGTCGCACCTTTTTCAATGGCCCATTCCTTCATGGCGTTTGCAACCGCATTGGCAACATCCTGATCCAGATGTGTACCCTGCAATATCGTCTTTCTCATGGATTTGTAAACATCCTTGGGTAAACGCGCCTGCATGACCGCATCATTGAAGACCATGCTTCCAAATAAACTGGTAATATCCTTCATTTTCACTCCTTATACGAAAAACAACTATTGCGGTTTACACCGATGTGCCATAAATGTTATGACCTATTCAAATAAATAAGGCGCTGTATCCAAACACCTGACCGAACACTCGCGGTCACGCGGTTAGACACAGCGCCTTTGCTGCTTCTGTGGTCACTTTATAAAATTCTTAAATCTTTGTCAAGAGGTTTACAGGAAAATTTTAAGCCAAACGATAAGCAAAAAAGATCATTTTTTTATACTTTTATTTTCATTACTATTGTATATTGAATCTATTACAGGAGAAGGAATGAAGAAATCATATTTTTTTACTGGTATTCCGGTTTTTATTTTTGTACTAAGCATTGCCGTTTCAGGATGCGGCGAACTGGCTTTAAATAGTGTTCCTGATGTATTAGCAAATGTAACAACAGCAGAAGAGTGGGCTATCCGCAGAGCGGAAATCAGAACGATAATGCAGGACAATGCATACGGACAGTGGCGTTATGGAGAAGATGTAACATATACCCTGACCGGAAATACATTAACTGTAAAAGTTTCGCATGGCGGAAGAGAAATCCAATTCAACGCAAATGTTGAATTGCCGTCAACTACCCCTCCTGCAGGCGGATGGCCGGTAATATTTGCATTCGGCGCTCTTGACGGCGCAGACACCTTTATGGGTTCCAAGGGAAATCCGCGTCAGTACTCATTGGAAAAAGGTTATGCAAATATCAGCGTTCCGATAGGAACTGTCGCATCAGACAACAACTCCCGAACGGGTGTTTTCTATACACTTTATCCATATTCAACATCGGCTCCTGCATCGCAAACAGGCGTACTTATGGCATGGGCATGGGGCGCAAGCAAAGTGCTGGATGCGCTTTTTGCAGGAGCGGCAGACGAACTTAATATAAATGCGAATAACTCGATTATAACCGGCACTTCAAGAAACGGAAAAGCCGCAGCTGTTGCGGGAGCTTTTGAAGAAAGATTTAAAATCACAGTTCCTGTTTCTTCGGGCGCAGGCGGCGCTGCGATATACAGATACAACAGCGCAGGGCAAACTTATAACCTTAGCACATATTTTTCCTATAACGGCGGCGGCAATTGGACAGTTGACGGCAACAACCCTCAAAGTCTTGCTTCTGTACAGGAGGATTCAGGCGGCGGATGGTTTAATGCAAGATTCAGAGCATTTTCAAGACCTGCCGCTCTTCCTTTTGATCAGCATTTTCTTCTTGCCTTATGCGCTGGTACCGGCAGACATCTTTTTATGGTAAACGGATTTGAGTGGGACAAGTGGACGAATCCTCCTGGTTTCTTTCATGCGTTCGAACTGACAAAACCTGTGTTTGATCTTTTAGGAATACCCGAAAATATTGCGGTTTCCATGCACCGTTTCAGACATGGTCTGGAACAGGAAGATATGGTTAAGTTAATTAAATACGCGAATTATTTTTTCTACGGCATTCAGGATTTAAATTTTGACTTCGCAGAAACATCCAAACCAAAACCTGCGACATGGGAGGCCTTTATGGACAGTTTGCACATAACACCATTTTCGTTATCTGTCAGCCCATCGAACAATGCGACTTATGAGGCCAGAAAACCTGATTAGGTTAATTCAGTGTTTATTTGATTACTCATCATAATCTGCCTGTTAAGCGCGCTTACAAGCGCTTTAATCGAAGCGAAAATAATGTCTTCGTGGGTTCCAACGCCCCAAAAAAGTTTTCCCTTGCTGTCTGCGATTGCGACGTATGCCGCGGCAAGCGAGTCAGAGTCGCCGCTTAGCGCATGTTCCGAATACGTAATGAATGTATAATCAAATTTGTAGGGACTTGTTTTTAATGCGTTACTTACGGCGTCAAGGCGGCCGTTTCCGTTTGCGCGTAACGAATATTTTTGTCCTGATATAACAACGTCAATGGAAGCGGAAAAACCGTCGCCTGGGGACAGTCCCTGTCCCGGATACCCTTGAATATTTTTTTCGAATACGGTATCTGTAATTTCCAGGGGAGATGCGCGGTTTATATACTCTTTTTTAAATGCTTTAAAAACATCTTCCGGGATTAGTTCCATGTGCTGATGATCGGAAATATCCTTAATAAAATATCCTACTTCTTCGCGCATCTTCGCAGGCAGTTCATAGCCAAAGTTTTTATCGAGTATATACGCAATACCGCCCTTGCCGGACTGACTGTTAATGCGGATAACATCAGCTTCGTAATCCCGTCCTATGTCACGCGGATCGATAAGAAGATAGGGAACAGACCATTTGCTTTCCCCGTTTGATTCGCGCCATTTCATTCCTTTTGCGATCGCATCCTGATGAGAACCTGAAAACGCGGCAAACACAAGCTGTCCTCCGTAAGGCTGGCGCGGATGAACCTGCAGATCCGTATATTTTTCGTAATTTTTTACGACTTGCATCATGTTGGAAAAATCAAGATTTGGATTAACTCCGTGCGAATACAAATTCATGGCAAGCGTTACAATATCGGCGTTTCCGGTTCGCTCTCCGTTGCCGAATAAAGTTCCCTCGATACGATCTGCTCCCGCAAGCAGTCCAAGTTCGGCATCTGCGACAGCAGTTCCCCTGTCGTTATGAGGATGCAGTGATAAAATTACATTTTCGCGGCAATGCAAATTGCAGCTCATATATTCAACCTGACTTGCGTAAACATGCGGCATCGACATCTGCACCGTTGCAGGAAGATTGATAATAACTTTTTTTTCCGGCAAAGGTTTCCATATATCAATAACTTCGTTGCAGATTTTTAGCGCAAAATCAATTTCCGTTCCCGTAAAACTTTCGGGGGAATATTCAAATCTTAACTTAGCCTCCGGCATCTTTGCAGCGTATTCATTAAACAAATTTGCGCCTTCTTTTGCAACTTCGATAATTTCTTCCTGTGTCATTTTAAAAACCTGCTCTCTTTGAGCGGCAGACGTAGAATTATATAAATGAACGATTGCTTTTTTTATACCGGCAAGAGACTCAAAAGTTTTTTGTATAATGTTAGACCTTGCCTGAGTTAAAACCTGAATTGTAACATCATCGGGGATCATGTTTTTTTCTATTAACGTACGCAAAAAAACGTATTCAGTTTCAGAAGCGGCGGGAAAACCAACTTCGATTTCTTTAAAACCAATTTCCAGAAGAAATTTAAAATATTCAATTTTTTCCCGCAGGTTCATTGGAACAATTAAAGCCTGATTCCCGTCACGAAGATCAACACTGCACCAAATCGGCGCTTTATCCGCGTATCCTTTTGCAGTCCACTTCATGCTTGGTTCCGGAGGCATAAAGTATCCGATTTGATACTTGTCAGTATTTTTCATTGGTATTCAACATTATGTTATTTAAAGAAGTTAGTCAATAAAGTGAAGTAAAGGAAGTTCCCGGATTTAAGATTGCGTAAACGCAGAAATTATTTTTACTTAAACCACGAACCGGCTGCTTACATGAAGTCAGGCACGCCAAACCGCTATAAGCGATCAGGTACGGTTCGCGGTAAAACTTTTACCTTACTGTTTTGCAAATGTTATTGACTGACCTTCTGCAGTGAGTATCAAATTTTTTCCTTCAAGTCTATAATCTATTGTTTGCGTGGCGCCTTCGACTTCCATGATAAGTTTGCCGCCTGAAGCTTTAAAAGTGCCTTCTCCAAGCACCCTGCCGCCGCTTTCCATTGTCATCTTATTTCCGGAAAAGGTGTATGTAAGATCACCTCCTCCTGTAAGAGAATAAGAACCGCTCAATCCGCCGCCGCAAGATACCATTGTAAACCCGATTACCGCAACAAAAGCAATGATCCCAATCATTCCAATTCTACTCTTCATAAAATACTCCTTTTGCATTTAATGTCCGCAAGACAGGTTATAATGAAAACCACGACACGAACTTTATGCTCAATGATAAAGTAAATGTTCGTGTTTACTCGTGGTTCTTATAATCTATACTTTGTTACTTAAAAAAAAGAAGTACCACGCGGCTCTTTTTTTGGTACCTTATGGCTCTTTTTTTGGTACCATGCGGCTCATATACTGTCCGGTACAATTAACCCGCGGCTTACAGCGTAAACTGCGAATTTCATAATACTGTCAAAATACGTTTTGTCTAAAATCCCGGAAATAATCCTTTTGACCACAGCTTCAGACATCGCAAGTTCTTCGGCTATTTTGCCTCTTGTTTTTCCCTGACATACGAGACGTATTACGGCTATTTCTTTATCGTTAAATTGAGCATTAAAAGGCTGACTGTCCGCAGGACCAGGGTATACGCCGTTTCCCTGCATTGTGTTATGAATTACATATAAAAGATGTTCTTTTCCCCTGTCCTTATTTATAAAACTGTGAACCCCCGCTTTACGCGCTTCTTCGGCAAATGTAATCTCGGGCAAGCCTGTCATTACAACAATTTTGATATCCGGCAACTCATTGCGAATTTGAGCCGCATATATAATGCCGTTGGAATTATTTTTTGTTATAACATCCATCAAAACCAAATCGGGTTTTAATTTTCTGCATAATTCCGGCGCAAGAGCCGCGTCATCAGTTGTTCCCGCAAGTTCCATATCTTCCTGCGCCGAGATAACATCTTTTAACATGTCACTTAGTAAAGTCTGATCTTCAACAATTAAAACTTTAATCATCAATCTGCTCCTTTATAAGTTCCAGCGCTTTTTCTGTTTTTTCATCAAATAGTAAATCGTAGAGCCTGATATACAGTTCACGCCCTGAATCAGTAAGTTCTGCCCTTCCTATTTCGCCAAGTATTGCATTTGCGCTTTTAATGTCTTCTGCAAGCAGGGCATCTTTAAGATGCGGCAGTTTTTCCTTAAATATTTTTTGATCTGTTTCCTGTTTGTTAAATTGTTTTTTTTCAAGCAAGTTTTGCAGCGCATCGCAAAAAACGGGAAGTATTTCGCGTATTGCATGCCGATCTTCCCTTTTCCCCGCTTCAATCAATAAAGCGGCCTTGTCTTTAACGCTTATAATCAATTCAGCATCCATTGATTTAATATAAGCGGCAAATTTCGCGTAATATTCGCTGTCTGTTTCAGCTGCGCCTTCAAAGGAAACACAATAATGCCGCAAAACATCAATATATTGTTCTGCCAATAAAGATGATAATGATTTGGGAATTACAGGCGCAGATTCTTTTATTTTTTCTGTGTACAATTGCGGCTGTGTTTTTATCCATTTAACAAGCATTTCATGAAGCGTCTGCTGAATTACCGGCTTTGAAATATAATCGTCAAAACCGTTATCAAGATAAAATTCCCTCATTCCATGAATAGCATTAGCTGTCATTGCTATTATTGGTATTCGCCTGCGATCAATTTCTTTTTCCCATGTTCTTATTGCCGCGGTTACTTCCACTCCGTCCATCTCCGGCATCATGTGATCCATAAAGACCAGGTCGTACTCACGCTCTTTAATAAGCTTTATAGCCTCATTTCCGGAGAAAGCGGTATCAATCTGAAGTTCATAGGGAGCAAGCAGCCCTTTCATTACTGTCTGATTAGCGCGTATGTCGTCTACTACAAGCACATTTGTTTCGGACGCGCAAAAGAAATCAATTTTTTCTTTTTCTCTTTTATCCGCAAATTTAAAGCTTCGTAATTTTTCGGCTGTTTCATTTCCGATTGTTACTGTACCATTCGTACCCTGAACAATTTCTGCGGTAAAACACGAACCATTGCCGTACTCGCTTTTTACAGTTATGCCGCCGCCCATAAGTTCTGCAAGATTTTTTACTATAGGAAGCCCAAGACCTGTTCCCTCAGTTTTACGGTTTGCTCCCATGTCAAGCTGAGTATAATTTGTAAATAATTTATTCATGTCTCCCTGGCGTATTCCTATGCCGGTATCCTGCACGCTGAAACGCACAATTACCGAATCTTTCGGATGCTTTGCGGTATCAACGGGAAGAAATGATATGCCAAGAATTACAGTTCCCTGCCTTGTATATTTAATTGCATTCGACAAAAGATTATTAAGTATCTGTTTTACGCGCAGTTCGTCTCCAATCAGCTTGCCGGGAAAATTACCCTCTATTTCCAATTTAAAATTTATCGGCATGGAACCAATACGCACTCTGCTTAATACAGTTGTGTCATTAATCATCAGGGCAGAATCATATATATGCGGGTAAAGTTCAAATCGTCCCGCTTCGATTTTAGAAATATCAAGTATGTCGTTTACAATTTCAAGAAGCGTTGTGCCGCATCGATGGATTTGCGCAATGTTATTTCTGCTTTTTTCAGACGGGCTGTGAACGCCGGAGTTTTGCTCCCGCGGCGGAGCTTCCAGCATTTCAATTTCGGAAAGTCCGATTATAACGTTAAGAGGCGTTCGCATTTCATGGCTCATTGTCGCAAGAAAATCGCCTTTTGCTTTTGATGCTGCTTTTGCTTCCAGTGATTCTTCATCGGATTTTTGTTTTGTTTTTTCCATACGCAGTAAAACAAGCGACAGCGTAAACGCCAGAATAATGCCAAGGACTACCATGAAAAATCTCATGTTTGTAACTTGCTGGTAATATTTATCAATGGGAGTTAAAATTCCTATGTGCCAGCCGTTATCAAGCCGCTTTGTGAATAATACAAAATCATATTCTTGCTGATCATCCATGACAATATGCTCTAATACATTAATGCCGTTTTGTAATTTTTCTACGACGCTCATAACGTCCTTATCCGGTAATTGAGTTAGGTGCAAACCCACATGCTCCTGTATGAAGGTGGCGATAATTTCAAGATTTTCGTTGATCAGCATTCCAAAACCGCCTTCGGTGAGACGGGTATTAACAACGTAATCTGCCATTTTATCAAGACGAACATCAAGACTTACAACGCCAAGCGGTTTGCCTTCGTTATCATGAATAAGCCTTGCATAAGAAACAACAGGTTCGCCTGGATAAAGGGATATGTAAGGCGTTGTTGCCGCTATTTTGCCGCCTGCTGCGACAGCTGCCTTATACCACGGACGCTCCTGCGGCACATAATCATCAGGCGGTATCCAGCCGCTTCCGTCCAAAAACAATCCTTCAGAAGATGAATCAAAAACTGTAAAAAAACCGTAAACACCGTGAAATGCAGCTATACGAACATCATAGGAAGAAAGATAATCCGTAATTTCGATTAAATGTTCATGTATAACTTGAGCAGAATCACCGCGTAAAATCATAATAAGCACGCTTTGCGAAACAGTTTGCAGGATTGTTTCGGCTTCGCGTAAATCTGTGGTTATTCTTGATTGAGTGTAAGAGAGAATATTTTCGGCTTCTTTAACCAAATAACCGTGAACAATGTCACTTACAAAAAAGAAGGTTATAAACACCATTAAAGAGAATGCCAGCCAGACAAACAACAACCGACTGAATACAGAACGAGGCATTTTGAAAATTCCGCTTTTTTCCCGCTTTCCCATATGTACTATTTATGGAAAATTCTAACTGTATTCAGTAAAAAATGCAATATCCTGAAAAAGCGAAAATAAGATTGTATGGCTTCCCTATTCCACCTTAAAACGCGATACTTCCCTCAGCAAAATATCGATACCTTCGCGGTTTTTAATGGTTATTTCGTTTACCTGAGTTACAGCGGTATTTATCTGCTCTGCGCCCGAAGCCATTTCGTTCATGCCGCTTGTTATTTCCTGCGTTACCTTTTCCAGATTACCGCTTTCATTAATTACTTCCTTTGCGCCGCCAAGCATTTCGCTGGAGCCTGTTCTTACCTGCCGCGTTATTCCGTTTACATTACTGATAACGTCAAGTATCTGCCTGGATCCTTCTCCCTGCTCTTCCATTGCGCGGCGGATATTATCTTCCTGCTGCACAACAATCTTGACGTTTGAATCGATTGCTTCAAAATTGTTTAAGACGCTGTTTGTTGACATTGTAATTTTATCAATTGAGTTTTTTATTTTTTTAAGAACCGAACTGATTGTTTTTGACTGCGAGCTTGAGCTTTCGGCGAGTTTTCGGATTTCGTCTGCGACAACAGCAAAACCTTTCCCGGCTTCGCCCGCATGAGCCGCTTCAATCGCCGCGTTCATCGAAAGCAGGTTAGTCTGGCTTGCGATATTTTGCATGACGTAATTAATCTCCATCAGCCCTTCTGATTCACGCGCTATTTCCTGAATATCTGATGATACTTCCTCAAGACCTGTGCGCCCGACTTCCGACGCGTCTTTAAGCGTTTTTACATTCGCGGTATTTTTAACAAGCGTTTCCGTTACTGACTGTACATTTGCGACCATTTCTTCGATTGCCGCCGATGCCTGGGTAACATGAGAAGACTGCTCCTCGATATTGATATTCAGCTTGTTGATATTTACCGTTACCTGTTCCATTGTCGCGTTTGTTTGCGTAACGCTCGCGCTCTGGTTTATCACCCGCCCTTTAATACTTTGAATATTGGCTGTTATTTCGTTTACTGCCGCGGCAGTTTCGTTCATGTTGCTCGCAAGATCCGTTCCAATACCGGATAATATTTCAGCTTCCATTTTTATGTTTAACACAAGATTTTTAATTTTTTCCAAAGTATTGTTAAAATAACGTGCAAGAAGTCCGATTTCATCATTTGATTTAATCGAGATGGTTCTTGTAAGATCTCCTTCGCCTTCTGAAATATCCTTTAAGTTATCTGCAACCATTGTTATGGGTTTTGTAATTTTACTTAAAACAAAAAATATAACAATGGCAACAACTACTATTACAATAGACGCAAGCACAAGGGTAAAGTTTGTAATGCTGCGCACTTCGGTTAAAATGTATTCTTCCGCGGTAGCAAGCATGACAGACCATTGTTTTTCAGAATTACCTATGGTAAACGGCAGTATAACAATTTCCACATTTGAATCCAAAACATCCGAATAACTTGTAATTAATATGGACTCTCCGTTTAAAACAGCGTTATTTACATCATTTATCTGATCTCCGTAAATCAAATCTACTTCTATCAACTTTCTTCCTATTCTGCCGCTCTGGTAATTTGCAAGAATAAATCCCGTATCTGTATAGATGGACATCGCGGCAATTTCTGTGTGGCTTTCAATAACATCTTCAAGCGCCAGCTGCATGGGCTCAATTGATAAAAGACATGCGACGCCGCCGACTGTTTCATTTGTTTTCGGGTTAATAATCGGAACCATCATTCTTACAATATACGTTTCCTTTCCCCTGATTAATCTTAAAAAAGGTTCTTCAATTCTGTCTTTTGTACGATTTGGCCCTGTAAAATAAGCCATTGATTCTTCTATATCCAAACTCGCCCTTTGTGCTATATCTCCTTCTTCTCTTGTGTAGACTGTCACATACTGTCCTTCAGGAGAAGCGCCGGGGTTCCCGATAAAATGTTCGTCCATGCCGTCAACTGCGTTTGGTTTCCATATCGTGTATATCTGCACCAAATCCGGCTGACTTATTAATGTTCCGTACATCATGCTGTTAAACAGATCGCGTCTTGATTCAGGCTCCATATTTTCATAATCGCTCATTATATCAGCTAACACACGAAGCGCCATCAGGCGTAAATCCTGCCTGCTTTGCCAGTACAAAGCCTGTTCGTTTGTAAGATAGTAAATGCTGCGTTTGGAGAGGTTTATGGTTATCTCAGAAGCCCTGTTTAAAAGAACAGCGGCTATCCCTGCAATTACCAGAACCAGTATCGCGATCACCATAATGCCAAGTTTGATTTTTATCTTCATCTACGAAATGATAAAAGGCAATATCAAATTCTGTCAACAAAATATATCATTTTTTTAAAAAATATTCACGTAACATAATATTAAAATAGACTATGTTATGTGAAATATATTGAATTTTGCCTTAATAAAAGATAAATTTACGGAAAAAAGATTAATTTCTCTGGCGCACTTTTATATGCACCTCACGAAGCTGCTGTTCCGTTACTTCGCACGGCGCGTTCATGAGAAGATCCTGCGCGCTTGAGTTCATCGGGAACGCGATAACTTCGCGGATATTTTCTTCTTCAGATAACAGCATAAGTATTCTGTCGATGCCCGGAGCCATGCCGGCGTGAGGCGGAGCGCCGTAATGAAATGCGTTCCATAACGCGGGGAATTTTTTTTCCAGCGCATCCTGCGTGTAACCTGCAATTTCAAAGGCTTTTGTCATAACTTCGGGAAGATGATTTCGCACCGCGCCTGAAGACAATTCCACACCATTACACACTATGTCATACTGCCATGCAATAATATCCAGAGGATTTTTTGTCTCAAGCGCTTGCAGTCCGCCCTGCGGCATCGAAAACGGGTTATGTGTAAATTCAATCGCGCCTGCAGTCTCCTCAGATTCGCCATACATCGGAAAGTCAACTATAAAGCACATTTCAAAACTGTCTTTGCATAATTTTAACTGGTTTCCAAGTTCTGTTCTTATTTTGCCTGCAAGACCGTCAACTGTTTTTGGATCGTCCGCGATAAAAAAGAGAACATCGTTTTCTTTTAGCTGCATTTCTTTTTTAAGCGCGGTCTGTTTTTCGCCGCTTAAAAATTTTACGATAGGCCCTTTAAGAGAGTCATTATCCAGCACAGAAATGTAACCCAATCCTTTCATGCCGATTTCCAAAGCGAACGAAAGCATTTTTTCGAAAAATGATTTTGATTGCTTTGCGGCTTCCTTCGCCACGATGCCCCGGACAGGTATGTTTTTAAACGGCGCAAAATCAACGTCCGCAAAAAATTGCGTCATGTCTTCTATAACAAGGGGATTTCGTAAATCGGGTTTATCTGTTCCGTACTTTAACATCGACTCTGCGAAGGTAAGTCTTTTAAACGGCGCTTCGCTCACAGGTTTTTTGGAAAATGTTTTAAATACGCCGTACAATACATTTTCTGCAACTTCAAAAACATCTTCCTGCCCTGCAAACGACATTTCAAAATCAAGCTGATAAAACTCCCCCGGTGATCGATCGGCGCGCGCGTCCTCGTCACGGAAACACGGCGCAATTTGGAAATATCTGTCAAAACCGGAAACCATTAATAGCTGTTTAAAAATCTGCGGCGCTTGCGGTAACGCATAAAATTTCCCGTGGTGTTTCCTGCTTGGAACAAGGTAATCGCGCGCGCCCTCAGGCGAAGACGAAGTCAAAATAGGCGTTTGGATTTCTGTAAAGCCCAAACTTTCCATTTTTGAGCGCAAAAAACTTATCACCTTTGCGCGAAGCAGAATATTTTTTTTAACATCGGGGTTTCTAAGATCCAAAAACCTGTGGCAAAGACGAACCTCTTCGCGCGTCTTTTTGGACTCTGAAATTTCAAACGGAAGAGAATGCTGCGCTCTGCTTTGAACTGCAATTTTTTCGGCATGTACTTCCACGGTGCCTGTTTCAATCTTTGAATTAAATGTTTCTGCATCGCGTTTTTTTACGTTTCCCGTAACGGTGATTACGCTTTCTTTGCTTTCCTTAAAATCCTGATGCAGAACAATCTGCGTGATGCCGTATTGATCGCGAAGGTCAAGGAATGTTACTCCGCCGTGATCGCGTATTGTGTCTATCCATCCCGACAGCACAACAGCCTGCCCGATGTGTTCTTCTCTTAACGCGCCGCAATTATGCGTCCTGTACTGATTCATGACTTTGCTCCGTTTAATAAATCCTGTAATACTTTTTTTGCAAGCTCAGGGTTTGCGCCCTTGCCTAATTCTTTCATTAGCATACCCATTAAAAAGCCGAAAACTTTTTCCTTTCCGGCGCGGTAATCCGCAGCCGATTCTTCGTTAGCTGCTATAACTTTTTTCGCGGCGTCAATAACAGCATTGCCGTCACTCTGCATCAATAGACCTTTTTGCGCGATATAACTTTCCGGCTCAACATTATTCTTAAAGACTTCTTCTATTGTTTCTTTAAATGAAGCGCGGTTGATTTTTCCATCTGTGACAAATCCTACAAGAGATGCAAGTTTGCAGGCGTCTATTACCAAATCTTCCGGGAGCATATTCGCGCTGTTCATAAGCCGCATAATTTCGCCCGAGATTAAATGCGCAGACTCAAGCGGCTGCGCGCTTTTTTGCGCGAGAGTTTCAAAAAGACCCGAAATATTTTTATGACATGTAAGCGTAGACGCTTCGTCCAAAGAAATTTTATAATCGCGCATGTAGCGTTCACGTTTTTGATGCGCAAGCTCAGGCAGGTTTTTTTGCACGCGCGAAATCCATTCATCGTCGATGTGCATCGGCAAAAGATCTGGATCGGGGAAATAACGGTAATCCTGCGCGTTTTCTTTTGAGCGCATCCCTGACGAAGTTCCCTTTTCGTCATCCCAGCGGCGTGTTTCCTGCACAATTTTTCCACCGTCTTCGAGTATATCGAGCTGCCTGTTAATTTCGTATTCAATCGCGCGTCCGATCGCTTTAAACGAGTTCATGTTTTTTGTTTCCGTACGCGTGCCAAGTTCTTCGCCTGTTTTTCGCACGGACAAATTAATATCGGCGCGCATTGAACCTTCCTGCATTTTACAGTCGCAGATATCAAGATATAAAAGCGTCTCGCGAAGTTTTTCCAGATACGCAATTACCTGCGCCGCTGCGCTGCCTGCGCTTTCGCAAATAAAATCGGGCTGCGAAACAATTTCGAGTAACGGAACGCCGCAGCGGTTAAAATCCATGAGCGATTCTTTTGCGCTGTGATTTAGTTTTCCTGCGTCTTCTTCCATGTGAATTTCGCGGATACGGATTTTCTTTTTCGCTTGCGTACCTGCGTCATTAACATCAATTTCCAAAAAACCGTCTTTGCAAATGGGCGCATACAATTGCGAAACCTGATACGCTTTTGGCAAATCGGGATAAAAATAATTTTTACGGTCAAACTTGCACTGCTTGGTGATTTCGCAATTTAACGCAAGCCCGAGACGCAGCGCATATTCTAAAACCTCACGATTCAGGACAGGTAAAACGCCTGGCATACCGGAACAAACCGGGCATACATGAGTGTTTGGTTCTCCGCCGTAAGCGGTTGTGCAAGCGCAAAAAATTTTTGATTTGGTTGATAACTCAGCGTGTACTTCAAGCCCGATGACAATTTCCCACTTCATGCTATCACCCCGGGTTTGGCAAGGTGGTACGTTGTGTGCTTTTGGTAAACTCGCGCGGCATCGATTAGTTTTTTTTCGCTGAATGCATCGCCGATTAACTGGAAACCTATCGGAAGATTTTGTTTGCCGCAACTCGCTTGCGAGTTATCACTTGCTTGCGAGTTACCACAGGGAAGCGCAACTGCGGGAAGCCCCGCAAGATTTACCGAGACTGTGTAAATGTCGCCCATGTACATTTTTATAGGATCGTCAATATTTTCTGCGCGCTTATATGCGGTAGTTGGCGCAACAGGAGAGAGTATCATGTCGTATTTTGAAAATAATTTATTGTAAGCGTCTTTAATTAAAGCGCGGGTTTGCAAAGCTTTTTTATAATACGCGTCATAGTAACCGGACGACAACACAAAAGAGCCGAGCATGATCCGCCGTTTTACTTCGAGCCCGAAACCTTCGCTTCGTGATAATTTGTATACATCAGAAAGCGTTTTTGCGCTTTCACTTTTGTAGCCGTATTTTAATCCGTCATAACGGGAAAGATTCGACGACGCTTCGGCGCAGGCAATTATATAGTAAGCAGGAATCATGTAATCCATATACGGCATTTCAAATTCTTCGATGCATGCTCCCTGCGCCTCAAATTCTTTTGCCGCGGCAAGCACAGCGGTTTTTACTTCGCTGTCGATACCGCTCTCAAAATAATTTTTTGGTAAGCCGATTTTGGTGCCTTGCAAAGTGTCAGTCACATTTTTCAAATCAAAATCAAACGGTTTTTCGATAATACATGTGCTGTCCCGTGTATCAGGTCCCGAAATTATTTCCAACAGGGCAGCGCAGTCTTCGATGTCCTGCCCAATCGTTCCAATTTGATCCAGCGATGATGCGTAAGCAATCAATCCATAACGCGATACCGCCCCGTAAGTGGGCTTAATGCCTGTAACGCCGCAAAATGAACAGGGCTGCCTGATACTGCCGCCGGTATCGGAGCCAAGCGCGATAGGCGCTTCGCCTGCTGCAACTGCCGCGGCGCTTCCGCCTGAGGAGCCGCCCGAAACACGCGATAAATCCCACGGGTTGCAAACTGCGCCGTTTATACCTGTCTCACTTGAGCCGCCCATTGCAAACTCGTCCATGTTGGTTTTGCCGATGACGATCATCCCTGCCTTTTCAAGTTTTTCTATAACCGCCGCGTTATAAACCGGTAAAAACCCGCTTAGCATTTTTGACGCGCATGTAGTCTCGATTCCTTCCGTAGAGATATTGTCTTTTACCGCAATTGGAACCCCGGCAAGCGATGAAACATCATTTCCGGCATTGATCTGCATCTGCACTTCTTTAGCGCGCAAAAGCGCTTTCTCTTTTGAAACGGACGTAAAAGAATTTATTTTAATATCGAATTTTTCTATTGCGCTGATATATTTTAATACGGCATCCGGTACGCTGAGTTTTTTGGATTTTATGGCTGCTGCCATATCTAACGCCGTCACTTTTTCTCCTGTCTCTCTAGTGCCATGCATCAAAAATGAATGGCACCGGTATTTTTTAATATATTGTTATTCTACCGTTTTGGGGGCAATGATCATTTCATCACTCTTTGCCGGCGCGTTCTTCAATATTAATTCCCTGGCAAAAGACGGGCGAACCTCGTCATTCCTGAAGGAGTTTACGTTATCAAATGGATGGCTGCGTTCACTCACGCCGGAGGTGTCCAGTTCTTCAAGCCGCGCCATGTAATCAAGAATTTTCTGGAGCTCCCCGGAAATACGGCTTTTTTCACTGTCGGAAAGCATAAGGCAGGATAATTCCTCAAGGTAGGATATTAATTTATTGCCAATTTGCATAAGTCCTCTCCATGTGTCTTACAATACTGCAAAAACTTGATAAAAAAAAGCGCTGCCTAACCACTAAAAAATTTTTAGTAGCCGAGCAGCGCCTTTGCTGTTATACGGGCACTCTATAAAAATTTTTTCCCTTTGTCAAGATAAAAAATGAAAAATTTGAATGAAAAAAAAATAAATATATGTTAAAATGTATTTATGGCTAATTCTAAGAAGAATGGGATACATAAATTAAGGAGAGCAGAATGAGCGAGACAGGAAAATCTACTGGTTTACAATTAGGATTACTTTTTAAATTTGCGGGATTGTTCTCGCTGTTATTACTTACAACCATCGTGGTCATGTCGGTTTTAAGTATAAAGTCACAAACGGATTCAAATTATGAAACCTCTGTACTTATGGGGAAAATGAAACTGTCCGGCGATATAGCGTCTTTCGAGGACAGGCTTGCTCTGGAATACGGTCAAATAAGCCTCACAGACGGGGTTCTTGTCGATTCACAGGGTAATTCAATTATGAACGACTATCGGGTTGTCGATCAAACTGCTTCCCGCCTTGGGGTACACGCGACAATTTTTATGCGGCAAAATGATGATTTCCTTCGGATATCTACCAGTATAATTGACGCTTCCAGAAACAGGGCGGTGGGAACCATGCTTGGCTCGGGCAGCGCGGCATACAGCCCGGTAATGTCCGGTAATGAATATATCGGCGATGTTGTTATACTTGGAGAACATTATTTAGGCGCATACCGTCCCCTGTTTGCGGCAAATTCCCGTAATGTCATAGGCATTTTATTCATCGGTATCGAAATGGGAACGATAGATCGATACATTACAGACACAAGAAACAAAAGTATAATATCGTCTGTCGTTGAAGCCGTTATTACACTTGCATTTGCATTGTTTATCACCATTATCTTTACAAGAAGAATCGTTAAACCGCTTATCGAATTAAAAACCACGCTTAAAGATATAGCGGAAGGTGAAGGCGATCTTACGCATGAATTACATGTTAAAACAAAAGATGAAGTCGGCGATGTCGCTTTATATTTTAACGAAACGCTGACCAAAATTAAAAACCTGGTAAAAAATGTAAAAGATGAAGCAGTGGCGCTTTCAGAAATCGGCAATGGTCTTTCAAGCGACATGACCGAAACAGCCGCGGCAATTAATGAGATTACAGCGAATATTCAAGCCATAAAAAACAGAATAATAAATCAGAGCGCAAGCGTGAGCGAAACCCACGCAACCATGGATCAGGTTGTAGAAAATATTAAAAGACTCAATGGGCATGTTGGTAATCAAAGCCATAATATTTCGCAGGCATCGTCTGCAATCGAACAAATGGTCGCCAATACGCGTTCAGTAACGGATACGCTTATAAAAAACGCGTCCAATGTAAGCGCGCTGCGTGAAGCTTCCGAAATAGGACGCAATGGATTGCAGGAAGTAGCTTCCGATATTCAGGAAATTGCCCGCGAATCTGAAGGGCTTCTTGAAATTAACTCGGTAATGCAAAATATTGCAAGCCAGACAAATTTACTTTCGATGAATGCCGCAATTGAAGCGGCTCATGCAGGCGAAGTCGGCAAAGGATTTGCCGTAGTCGCCGATGAAATACGCAAACTGGCCGAAAATTCCAACATGCAGTCAAAGACAATTAGTTCGGTACTTAAAAAGATTAAGGAATCAATTGATAAAATTACCCGATCTACAGAAAACGTTCTTAATAAATTCGAAGCAATTGATGCATGCGTAAATGTAGTAGTACAGCAGGAAGAAAATATCCGCAACGCAATGGAAGAGCAGGAAATCGGCAGCAAACAAATTCTGCAGGGAATCGCTAACGTTAATGAAATTACAAAACAGGTAACAGGCGGTTCTCAGGAAATGCTTGACGGAGCAAAAGAAGTAATTAAAGAAAGCGAGGCACTGGAAAGACAAACGCAGGAAATAGCTTCAGGCATTAATGAAATGGCTCAAGGTTCGGAACAAATTAATATAGCTGTACACCATGTAAACGACTTGAGCGTAAAAAACCGCGAAAACATCGGCCATTTGCAGAAGGAAGTTTCGCGGTTTAAGGTTGAATAATTTTTTTTAGACTTGTGAGACAACTAACCGAGTTGTCGAACAAGTCTATTCTTCCCAAAGCCACGTTGATAAATAGCGTTCGCCTGTGTCGGGGAGGACTGCGACAATTGTCTTGCCGTTGTTCTCTTCCCTTTTACTAACTTCAAGCGCAGTGTCAAGAATCGCTCCGGACGAAATGCCGACAAGTATGCCCTCTTCTTTTGCAATCAGCCGCACTGCAGCGCCTGCCCTGATGTCGTCAGTCTGATAAACCTCGTCAATTACCGATGCATCGTAGACCTTGGGAATAAAACCGGCTCCTATGCCCTGAATTTTGTGGGGACCCGGCTGCCCTCCCGAAAGAACAGGCGATGCTGACGGCTCTACAGCAATCACCTTAACGGAAGATTTTTTGTTTTTAAGGAATTTTCCGGCTCCTGTTACAGTTCCGCCCGTGCCAACTCCGCCGATTAAAATATCGACCTTTCCGTCTGTATCGTTCCAAATCTCGGGGCCTGTGGTTTTTTCGTGTACTGCAGGATTCGCCGGGTTTTCAAACTGCTGAGGAATAAATGAATTTGGCGTTGACGCTGCAAGTTCCTCTGCCTTTGCAATCGCGCCTTTCATGCCCTTTGCGCCCTCAGTTAAAACAAGTTCAGCTCCCAGCGCCTTTAAAAGTTTTCGCCTCTCTACGCTCATTGTTTCAGGCATGGTAAGGATAACCTTATACCCCTTAACCGCCGCGATATACGCAAGTCCGATTCCTGTGTTCCCGCTTGTCGGCTCGATAATAACTGTTCCCCGCTTTATAATTCCGTCATTTTCCGCGGCCTCGATCATCGCCAAGGCAAGGCGGTCTTTAACGCTTGACATCGGGTTAAAGCTTTCCAGTTTGACATAAACCTCGGCTCCACCCTTGTTAATTTTATTGAGTCTTACAATCGGCGTATTCCCAATAAGGTCTGTAATTTTTTCTGCTCTCATAATGGTCTCCTTACATTTAGCACACAATACTTATGTGTTTACTATGTTTTATGGAAAAACAGAGGTCGTGTCAATAGGGAAACAGCCTGACAATAGCAGATGCGTAATGATAAAAGAACGCTTGCCCTTATGCTTATGGCTCCCGTAACGGTTTTATGGCAGTTTTTCCGTCTCCCTATAATTATTAAATTGCCGTAAAAAATAATAATACTCTGTCAAACTTCCTTGTAAAAAGCGCGCATTTATTATATAATTAAACAAGAACAAAGGCGTTCGCCAGACAGCAGGACTAGCCTACAGGTTTTGGCTTGTAAGCGGAGATCGTATGCTCTCCGGTGGACGCCTTTTTCGGATCGAATCGGAGGTTTATTATGAAAATCGGAGCTAAGCTAATCTTGATTATTTCCGTTGTAAATTTAGTCGGTATCGGCGGGTTGACTGTTGCCGCAACATTGTTTTCGTCAAGTCAGATTAAGGATTTAGCGGATGAAAATGCCGGAAATATCACCGAAATAACCGCAGAACGGGTTACAGCGTTTCTGGAAGTACCTTTGGACGAAATGAGGTCATTGGTAAATCTGATGGTCTTTATCGACGAAATTGCACCGGTGGAAACAAGGCGCGATTATGTCAACTTTATGCTTAGAAGCTTGATGAGGAAAAACCCGGATTTCGTAGGCGCGTGGGTGGTTTTTGAACCCAATGCTCTCGACGGCAGGGACGCCATGTTCAGAAATACCCCGGGAAGCGACGAAACAGGAAGATTTATAAGCTACTGGACTAATGATAACGGAAGAATAGAACTGGCGGCGCTTGAAGGCTATGCCAACGCTGATTATTACACTACCCCATTAAGAACCGGCAGGGAATACCTTGTTGAACCTTACTATGAAAATATAGGCGGCAGGCAAGTCTTGATTACAAGCGTCACAGTTCCGATTGTAAAGGACGGACGAAGACTTGGCGTAGCGGGAGTAGACCTTGAACTGACAGATATTCAAGCTATGATACTTGAGATTAAACCGTTTGGAGACGGATATGCCGCCATTTATTCAAGCGGCGGTTTAATTGTTTCACATCCTCACGAAGATCGTCTTGGAAAAAAGATAGAAGATGTGGCAGGCGGGTTGTTCACGAATCGAATGGGCGCTTTATTGCAGTCATTAAGAGACGGAACTGTCTTTAATGAAACATTAAATTCACAAGAACATAACGCCAGAATGATTGTATTAACCCGTCCGTTTAGAGTTGGAAGTGACGAGGACTCATGGATGGCGGTAACCGTTGTTCCATATGACACGGTAATGGCGCAGGTTCAGCAAATGACAATGGTTTTGATAATACTCGGCATTATGATACTCGGTACCATTACTGTTATTATCTTCCTGGTCGCGCGTTCAATTACAGCTCCAATTAAATCGATGGAGAAAGTTTTAGCGTTTATCGGCGAAGGTGATTTTACCTATACAATTGAAGCGACAACCAATGACGAAATCGGAAATATGGGACGTTTCCTTAACACTACATTGGGTAAAATCAAGAATCTGATTACAGTAATAAAAGAACAGGCTACAGAACTTGGAAAGGTAGGCACAAGTCTTTCGTCTAACATGACACAAACTGCCGCGGCAATAAATCAGATCACTTCCAATATTCAAAGCATTAAGGGAAGGACAATAAATCAAAGCGCAAGCGTTTCCGAAACAAATGCGACAATGGAACAGATTACAAACAACATTCAAAAACTAAACGAGCAGGTCGAAAGGCAGACCGCTTCGGTATCTCAGTCTTCTTCTGCCATCGAAGAAATGCTTGCAAATGTTCAGTCTGTTACAAACACCCTTATGAAGAATAAAGATAATGTTAACTCTCTTACAACCGCTTCAGAAGTAGGACGCGCGAGTCTTCAGGATGTTTCGCAGGACATACAGGAAATTACCCGTGAGTCTGAGGGCTTGCTGGAAATTAACTCTGTAATGGAAAACATCGCAAGCCAGACAAATCTGCTTTCGATGAACGCCGCTATTGAAGCGGCTCACGCAGGTGAAGCGGGCAAAGGCTTTGCTGTTGTCGCGGGCGAAATCAGAAAGCTCGCCACAAATTCATCCGAGCAATCCAAGACAATCAGTAATGTTTTAAAGAAGATTAAGGCATCGATAGAGAAGATAACCAAATCAACAAATGACGTTCTTCAAAAGTTTGAGTCAATTGACGAGCACATAAGAACCGTATCAGATCAGGAAGAGAATATCCGCAACGCAATGGAAGAGCAAAGCCAGGGAAGCAAGCAGGTACTGGAAGCCGTCGGCAGTCTAAACGACATTACTCAGCACGTAAAGAGCGAGTCCGAGGAAATGCGCACAGGCTCGACAGAAGTAATCAACGAAGGCAAAAACCTGGAAATGATTACGCAGGAAATTACAGGCGGCATGAACGAAATGGCTTCCGGCGCAGACCAGATAAATATTGCCGTAAATCAGGTAAATGATTTAACAGCAACAAATCAAGAGAAGGTTGAAACTTTAATGAGAGAGGTATCTCGATTTAAGGTCGCGTAACTTTATTACAAAGGCAGAGGCGAAAACTCTGCCTTTGTAATAATTATTTAAACATGAGTAAAATTAAAAAATCCTCAAAAATCCGCAAGTATGGGCTTTATTTGTGAATATTGGACAAAAAGCGCACACTATGATAGAATCAAATAATTGACCAGATTGATATTTGCCTTTTAAGGCAAAAGGAGTGAAATAATGGCAGAGACCAAATATGAGCCTGTGACAGACCCGCAAAGCCTGTCCCTGTGCCTTGCAAGAATTCGTAAAGCTCAAGAAACTTTTGCGACATTCAGCCAGGAACAGGTGGATAAAATTTTCTTTGCGGCAGCCCGGGCGGCGGCAAAACAACGGATTCCGCTTGCAAAAATGGCGGTAGCTGAAACCGGTATGGGTATTGTAGAAGACAAGGTTATTAAAAACCTCTACGCTTCCGAATACATTTACAACGCCTACCGTAACGAAAAAACCTGCGGCGTTATCGAAGACGATCCTGCGGCAGGCTTTACGCGAATCGCGGAACCTATCGGCATGGTGGGAGCAGTTATACCTACCACCAACCCCACATCTACGGCGATTTTTAAAACGCTTATTTGTCTTAAAACACGAAACGGCATCATCATTTCTCCGCATCCGCGCGCCAAAAAAAGCACCAACGCGGCGGCAAAAATCGTGCTTGATGCCGCAGTAGAAGCAGGAGCGCCCGAGGGCATTATCGGCTGGATAGACGAACCAAGCCTCGAAATGACAAATATGGTCATGAAGGAATCCGACACAATCCTCGCCACAGGCGGACCTGCAATGGTTAAATCGGCGTATTCTTCCGGCAAGCCGGCTATCGGCGTAGGCGCGGGCAATGCTCCGGTAATTATCGCCGAAAGCGCTGATATCCTATTAACAGTCAGTTCGATCATTCATTCCAAAACTTTTGATAACGGCATGATTTGCGCATCCGAACAATCAGTGGTTGTTCTTGCGCCGATCTACGACAAAGTAAAAGCAGAGTTTACAAAACGCGGCTGTTATTTCCTTAACCCGGAAGAAACCGAAAAGGTACGCAAAACAATTATCGTAAACCATGCGCTTAACGCAAAAATTGTAGGACAAAAAGCGGCGAAGATTGCAGAGCTTGCAGGCGTAACTGTTCCCGAAGCCACCAAGATTCTAATCGGCGAAGTTGAGAGCGTAGAATTATCGGAAGAATTTGCCCACGAAAAACTTTCTCCGGTACTGGGAATGTACAAAGCCGCGAACTTTGAAGACGCGCTTGAAAAAGCCGACCGCCTGGTAAAAGACGGCGGCTACGGTCACACCGCAAGCATCTTTTTAAATCCGCAGCTCGATGCCGACAAGCTCACCGCTTTCTCAAACAAGATGAAAGCCTGCCGT
>Ga0209755_10000703_pt1 | contig 58688 bp, 63 predicted proteins | sample TergutCo191P1_FD_187301 | JGI IMG/M metagenome (GOLD analysis project Ga0209755, IMG submission 187301) | Cornitermes sp. P1 segment gut microbial communities from Petit-Saut dam, French Guiana - Co191P1 (SPAdes) (version 2) | ecosystem: Host-associated > Arthropoda: Insects > Digestive system...
TTTCGGCATTGTATCAAGGCTATTCATTTCTTTGTTTAAGGCAATCAAAAGTTTCCGTGCCGCTTCGGGTGAATCCAGTTCAGACGTAATATATTCGGTAATATCCAGTATATCTTTTCTTGCCCTCCCAGAAGGCACTACTCTATACATCATACTGGTCTATCAATGCATGTGCTTCACGCATAACATCTTCCAAAGGATAAACCCTACCTTGCCGCATATCTTCCATGCCCTCATCAATGCGCCTGTATAATTCTTCCTTGGTTGTCACTTCTGCCGGATTTTTTGGTTCGCATACAAATCGCAAATAATCTATTACGCCGGGTAATTTTTCTTCGGGTACTGCGTTTAGATATTCTACCGCTCTTTCCCTTACCGCTAACATACAACCGCTCCTTTCATGCTTTCGCCTTGTTACTCATTATGCCAAAAATAAGGCAAGGCTGCAAGGTGAACCAATGTTAAAAAATTGTAATTGTGAAACAATTTTTTCAATACCTAACGCAGTAAGATACCTGATACCATTAGGTATCGAGCACCTAACGCAGTAAGCTACCGGATATCGTTAGGTATCGAATACCTAACGACATCTGCACCGCCATATTGGGCGATTATGATTTTGGCTAGTTTGGGGTTGGGTGTTTTTATTTTTACAGGATACTCCAGTTTTTTTTCATATACCCACATATTAATAAACCTCCCCGTGAGTTTCCCTTATTTTGAAATTTGCTTCGGCTTGCCAAGGCCAGGGCTCTTCAGGCCATTGCCAGGAGTCTGGTGAGGACGAGCGAAAGCCCGTTAGCGGGCCGAATTGCAGCTCGTAGTGATTGCGGGCGACATGGGCGTTAGCTACGCAATCATTATACATTTCCAGGGCTTCGGCGTTGGTTGGATGCGTGTTGAGAAATAATTGCAGGTCTACGGCGGCGAAATCCAGCACCGTGATTTGCCGTAGCAGCATTTCTTTTTCTTTGCTCATCGCTTGTTCCCTCCCGTGTATGGCTGATATAGGCCCGGGAAAATCGTTCCCTTGCGAAGGCCCTCTTCCGGGGGGAAGATTCTTTCCATGCCTTGGGGACGTACATAGGCTTGCCCCAGCTCCATCGGCGAGTCGCACCAGCTTTCGTGATGCTGCGGGGCTGGTTGTTCCGGCCGTGGCGGTTCGTGTGCTCTTCCATGCATTGTGTGCATGGCGTAAATTCCTTCCATTTCCGACCTCCTATATATAGCGTTTTCAGTTGAAAACGGTGAAGTCGAGCGCGTGCCGCGACTGCGGCGTTTTTGCGCGATGACTGAACCCATTTTCAACTGAAACGTCTATGCCACCCTTGTTAGGGTGGATTTCTATGACATACTATGCTCATATGCGCGGAGGCGTGTCTTTTAAAAAACACCTGATATCCGGTAAAAATGTAGCCTTATCGGTAACGGTAGTAATCCGGATAGCGGGCATAACGGGCGTGAAGTGCCCGGCGTGTCCTTTTTTTACGGCGGGCGAGATAGACGATGCCGGTGATGATTAGGGTCAATGCGGATATGGCCAGCGGAATGGCCAGGGTTAAAATATATTCGTTATCCAAAAATGACAGGCGGGCATTGTAAATGTAGTCATACAGCGTCGTGGGATAATAAATGGGCTCGTATTCCGCGTAGGTTGGGGGCGTGTAGGCCAGAACCGCGTTTTGGGCGCGCAGAAGCACGTTGCCCACGCGGATGTTTTGTACATATACCGCAACGCTGCCCACGTTATCGTTTAACAGAACGGGCGGAACTAAAGTCTCGGGGGCGGAAAGCTCGTAGCGCAGCTGGGACGTGTCGAAGCCCGGGGGCAGGTCGAAGCTGAGGCTGTCCTCGGCGCGGACGTTTACGCGGCCTATTTCCGTGGGATTGCCGTTGATTTCCTGATAAACCGGAACCGTTAGCGCGTAAATTCCGGCGTCAAAAACCGTGGTTGTCTCAAAAGGCAAAGCAAAGCCGTAATTCAACAAGGCCGTTGTGTCCGTGAACGCGCCCCGGCCTTCGCCGCGCAAAACAGTGACTATCAGGCGGCGGTCGCCGTCGGTGGCATAGGTTACGAGAGTGTTACCGGCGGGGGTCGTCCAGCCGGTTTTTCCGCCTACTACGTTTTCGTTAAAATACGGGCCGGGGCGAATCATCTGGTTTGTGTTCAAAAGATGGCGCACGTCGGGCTGACGCTCCGTGGGCGGAATGTCAAAACGCACCGTGGATATAATCTCATTGAAAATGGGATGCTCCACGGCCTCACGCATAATTAGCGACATATCGTAGGCCGTTGTAACATGCCCCGCTCTGGGAAGGCCGCAAGCGTTTGCAAAGTGCGTATTATTCGCACCCAAGGCCACAGCGCGCCGGTTCATCAAATCCACAAAATCCTCCACACTACCGGCAACATGCTCCGCCAGTGCGACGGCAACCTCATTGGCAGAGCGCAGCATCAGTCCGTACAAGGCCTCATAAATAGTAAGGGTTTCCCCCACGTCCATGGATATGTGCGCGGAGCTGCGCGGTATCGAGTGGATGGAATTGTGAGAGAATTCGATTCTCTCATTCAGGTCGCTGCTTTGCTCCAGCACAATCAGGGCCGTCATCACCTTGGTTATGCTGGCCGGATACATAGGCGTATTGGCCCCATGCCCATACAGCACAAGTCCCGTTTTCGCGTCCATCAAAACCACTGCCTCTGCGGAAAATTGCGGCGACGGGCGCGCATCCCCGGCGGTTTCGATTTCTGGCTCGAATTCTTCGGCGTAAACACTGGTATTTTGTACAGTCAATAGGTATAATATTAAGAAAATTGCAGAGATAAGTTTCATAAGTAGCAATTCCTTTCTAACTGAGGTGGCATATGGCACATATTTTGGTAGTGGACGATGAGAGAAACATCGTAAAGGGTATAAAATTCAGCCTGGAGCAGGACGGAATGAAGGTTGATACAGCCTATGACGGTGAAGAGGCGTTGCAGCTGGTGCGGGACAACGTGTATGATTTGGTGATTTTGGACGTAATGCTGCCGAAGTTGGAAGGTACGGATGTGTGCCGGGAGATTCGGGAATTCAGCGCGGTGCCCGTGGTAATGGTGACGGCCAAGGGCGACGATATGGATAAGATTATGGGGCTGGAGTATGGGGCGGACGACTATATAACAAAGCCATTTAATATTCTGGAGCTTAAGGCGCGGATTAAAGCGATTTTGAGGCGGGCCGCCAAGGTGCCCCAGGCGACTAAGGCTCATGTTGTCTCGGTGCGGGGGGTATCAATTGATACGGAGGCGCGGCGGGTTTTTGTGTCGGACGGCGAAATTTACCTTACGGCCAAGGAATACGACCTTTTGGAGTTTTTGATGAACAACGCGGGCAAGGTTTACACCCGGGAGGCTTTGCTTTTGGAGCTTTGGGGGGCAGACAACACCGGCGACGTGCGCACGGTGGATGTTCATGTGCGCCGCCTGCGTGAGAAAATAGAAGAAAATCCTTCCGACCCGAAATATATCTACACCAAATGGGGAGTGGGTTACTATTTCCGATAAATTGCCTTGGTATCACAGCCTCAGATGGAAGCTGGCTTTAAGCTTTATCGCGCTGAGTATTGTGCCTCTTTTGGTGTTTAACTGGACGATTATGGCCGAGATTCAGCAATATCATCTGACCGTGCGCACCAATGAAATGCGGCTTAACGCCTTTAGGGTAGCGGACGCCGTGGCACGCCGTACCTTTGACGACTTGGAGCGGCCCGACACGCCCAGTCTTGCTATTGTGCAAAGCGCGATTAACAGATACAGTGAGGAATGGGACGTGCGCATTCTGGTTATTAACGACCGTGCACGGGTTTTAAGGGATTCCAACCATGATGTTTTGGATTCATATGCCGGGCAGACCTTGTTGCGCCCGGAGGTGCTAAACGCGCTTAACCGTCAGGATACGACGGTTTTGCGTCGCAATGATTACGCGCTGAATGTGGCCGTTGCTGTTCATGATGAAATCAGCGGGCGCGTCGGCGCGATTTTGCTTATAGCCGATGTTTCGGACATTTTTGATACCGTGGCCGAGATTCGTAATACTTTGATTTTATACAGCGTGGCCGTTGGCCTGCTGGTTATTGTGCTGGTGTTTGTGATGTCCCACCGGCTTATCGCGGCCCTGCGGCAAATTATGCGGGTGGTTCAGCGTATGTCTATGGGAAAGCTTAATGTGCGTATTCCCATAAGCAGCCGGGACGAATACTCCGTGCTTTCCAAGGCCTTTAACAATATGGCCGAAAAGCTTGAGCAACAGGAGAAAACCCGGGACGAATTTGTCTCCAATGTATCCCACGAGATGAAAACGCCGCTTTCGGCCATCAAGGTTCTCAGCGAGTCGATTCTCACTTTGGAGTCCGTCCCCGAAGAGGTGTACCGGGAATTCTTTGAGGACATCAACTCCGAGGTTGACCGTATGACCAATATCAACAACGATTTACTGGCTTTGGTAAAAGTTGACCAGAGGGAGCAGACGCTTCATCTTGCCCCCGTCAACATCAATGAGCTGGTGGAGGATATCCTGAAGCGGCTGTCCCCCTTGGCCGAGAAGAAGAAAGTAGTATTACTCTACGAGGAGGTTAGGCTCGTAGAAATCGACGCCGACGATGTGAAACTGGCGTTGGCTATCTCCAATATCGTCGAGAATGGCATAAAATATACCCCTCGCGGGGGTACGGTAAAAGTCGTAGTGGATTCCGACCATCAGTTCGCCTATATTACAATTCAGGATACGGGAATAGGTGTGCCCGAAGAGGAGCAGGATAAAATCTTCAACCGTTTCTATCGTGTGGACAAAACCCGCGACCGCGACACAGGCGGCACCGGCTTGGGGCTGGCCATCGCCCGCTCCACCGTTCTTCTTCACAACGGAAGCATCCGCCTCACCTCCAAGCCGGAGGAGGGGTCCGTGTTTATTTTAAGGCTGCCGATTCGGAAATAAACGAGGTGAGATTATGTATAAATTACTAGGCTTTTTGCGCAATTTGACGCGAGTGCAGGTGGGGTCTGTTGTGCTTGTGGCGGTGCTTGTGGTGGTTGCCACTCTGGTGCTTGCTAACTCCGATTGGGATTTTTCCGGGGAGGATGAGCAGGCGATATATTTTTTTAACGTGGGAGAGGGCCGGCTTGAGCCGGAGTTTCGTTTTCTGCCCTATCCGCTGCCGGGGGGCACACTTAGCATGGTTGATATGGCGTTGGTTAATATGATAAACGAACCGGACCGCACGGCTTTGTCGAGGGTGTGGCCGGAGGATATTGAGCTGCGTGAGCTTATTACGGGCCTGGAGATGCAAGGGAACACGCTTGTAGTCACGTTTTCCGAGGCTTACCGGAAAATGGGCGCGCTGGAGGAGGCCTTGTTCCGTTCGGCGTTTACGCTGACCATGGTTGGGCTTCCCCATATTGAAGAGGTGAAAATACGTGTGGCTTACGGCAACGAGGATGGAGAAATAGGCTGGGACGAATGGTTCGAATCCGCCGGGACCATTGCCAATGACCCGTCCATTTCGCCGATGAGGATTTCCAACGCAACTTTTGGGCTGTTCTTTGTGGACGAAGCAGGCGAGGGTCTTGTGGTGGAGACATATTTCGCGGAAGGTGTGAATGTTCGGCAGCGCGCGCTGGCCTCGCTGGAGCGGCTTATTGAAGGCCCCTCCGACCCGGACTTTTTGCCGGCAGTTTCAATTCCCACAGGCACCCGTGTACGCAATGTCATAGAGGTTGCCGCCGGTGGTGATATCTACGTGGACCTGTCCGCCGAATTCAACCGCTTCGGCGGCACCGCCGCTCAGGCTGAATTGCTTATCGCCTCCATTGTAAATACCCTCATCGAAAGCATCATTCCCGGCGGCGGACGCGCACGCAGGGTTTTCTTCTTCATAGACTCCATCCGGTATGAGGAATTCCACGGCGTCAGCGATTTTCACCTTTATTTCACCTTCGACGAAACCTTGGTGCTGGGCTACGGCGAGGATGAGTACGAATACGAGGATGAATAGTCCGGCCATCGGAATAAACAGACCCATTTTGTGGGCGTTGGGATTTTTGATTTGCGGTATTGCAATAGGGTCTGTTGATGGCCTTTCGAGCCTTGCGGCGGGACTTGTTCTTGCGGCAGGGCTTTTTTTGTGTACGGTTTTGTACCGGATTTATAGGTACAAGCCGGTGTTTGTTTTTGTGCTGTTCCTTCTGCTGGGAATGTGGCGCACGGGGCACAGCTTACATAATCATACGACGGAGGCTTTTCACACGGAATTTACGGGGGTGGTGCTGGACTTGGGCTACACCGCCGGGCAGAATCAGCGCGTAATGTTGCGTGGCATTCACCCGGAAACCGGTGCGAATGTGCGGATTATGGCCTTTATCAGGCCATTTCAGCCCAACTTACGACTTGGACAGGAAGCAACTTTGACAGGGGAACTTCGTCCCCTTGGCACTCCAACCAACCCCGGCGGATACAGCCAGTTTCAGCATCTGCGTTCCCAAAAAATAGATTCTGTAATGTGGCCGGAAGCTGTCTCCCCCGGAGAAGTACACAGAACATTTATGGTGCGCCTGCGAGAATTCCGGGACAGAATGGCCGCTGTCTATGACGAGCTGTTGCCTCCCCGGGAGGCCGCCGTAATAAAGTCCATGATTTTGGGCGACCGCCTGGACATGGATAGGGAGCTGGCCGACCTGTATCGCATAATGGGGATTTTTCATATCCTGTCCATTTCCGGCCTGCATATTACGATTTTAATGGTTGCCGCCAACAAGCTTATGGGTCTTTTTATGGAGGAACGCCGCGCCGGGCTGCTTGTGCTGGTTACGATGGTGCTGTACTGCCTGCTGACAGGCGCGGCCGTGGCAACCGTTCGCGCAGTAACCATGGGTGGCGTGCTGGTTGCCGCAAAAATCCTGCACCGGGAATACGACTTGCTGGCGTCTGTGGCCTGGGCCTGTGTCGTGCTGTTGATTTATGAGCCGCTGTATTTGTTTAACGCCGGTTTTCAGCTGTCTTTTGGCGCGGTTTTTGGCATGGGGGTGCTGACCACGCCGATTGAGCGGTTTTTTATGAAAATAAAAAAATTCCTCCCGCCAACGCCTATGTCAAAAAAATTTAACATTGCCCTGCGAAAGGAGCTGGCCGTGGGAATCGCGGCTGTGGTTTCTACTTATATTATTTTCGCATTTCATTTTTATGAAATTCCGCTGTACAGTGTGCTGGGCAATCTTGTGATTATGCCCACGGCCACGATGATTCTGGTGCTAGGAATCGTTGTGGGATTGGTGGGTCTGGTGTGGATGCCGGCCGCGCTGATTTTGTCTGGCGCGGTATATTATATTTTGCGGTTTTACGAACTGGCGGCGCGGCTCTTTTCGACTTTGCCCTTTGCCATGATTCAAACCGGTGGCGGCAGCATAATAATTGCCGGGCTTGGGGCAGTGGTGCTGGTGCTTTTTGCGTACACTTTTCACGGATACGGGGCGGATTTTCGGCGACGGGGGATTTTGCTATTGCTGGCGGGGATGGTGCTTATTGGGGCGGTTTTTTTCCGGGCGCATCCGATGGGGCTTCATGTGACGGTGCTGGATACCCATGGCAATTATATTGTGATGCGCCATCGCACAGATGTGCTGGTCGTCGGGACTGCCCGGGGCGGCGAGGATGCACTTCTGCGATATTTGGACAGACATGGCGTAAGGAATGCCAGCCTGATTCTAACAGAACCCCCGCGCCCGCAAGATGGTGCTCGCTTGACCCGGCTGGCGGAACGCTTTAACACAATATATTTGCCCGGTCATTTTATGATAATACTGCCCCAAGCCCTGACTGATATGGCCGAAAATTCACCGGAAATCATTTTTCTCCACGACGGAGACATGCGCATCACCGGGCGCGTAGAGAAACAAATCACCGCCCTAGAGCGCGGACGGCTTGGCCTGCTGATAAACTTCCGTAGCATATCCATCGCCATAACCGAAACCCCTGCTCCGCTCGACTCCCCAACCCTTACCATACAAAATTCCTATGTAATAACCCCGGCCGCAACCTATTCCACCAATTACCACGGCGCGGTTTTAATGCAAACAAATGGCCGCACCATTCGTTTGCGAACTATGCGGCCTTAGAAATTCTTTACTAAAAACAAAACTAAATCGTCATCGTTTTTACAGTTGGCATATGGTTCTAATTGAGCATTGTTATACCAAACCCCCGTACCATCCGGCATATAACCTCTTTTAATGTAAATCCTTTGAGCCGCGCCATAACCCGAATGTAATCCAACCCCAAGTTGCACCCTATCGCTTAATTCACACGCTTTCTTTTCCACTTCATCAAGTATTTTATTTCCTATTCCTTTGCGCTGATATTTTTCAAAGACAACAAAATCGCTTATTACTGGTATTTTTTTGAAAGCAAATGGGCCAACATCTGTATCCGGATAAAGAACTGTATAACCTGCTATATCGTTCATGTACTCTGCAATAAATACATATAAACAGTTATTTTTCTGGCCATCTAAATATTTTTCAATGACTTCTCTTGGTTTAGACCATCCCTGTTCGGCATAATTACGCAAAATTGTATTAATGTCTTTTTCTTCTATTGGACGTATAGAAACATCATCTTCTTTGTTAAAATCCATTTTCACACCTCCCTTGCCGTCCAAAAAGCTATTGCAAGCAATTGAAACCGCCCGACTTTAACAACTGTGTCAACACCTTTTATCTACTTGATGTTTTTTGAAATAACTTTCCAAAATTGTGTGATGTAAAATGCGGCGAGAGCTAAACCATATGCGTAAACTACGATTTCAAATACTGCGTTAAATGTTGTCATCTCTTTCAGCGAGCCTGAATAAAAACCGAACATAAAACCGTTTAATGCGTGAAAAATCAAGCCCCCTGCATTTAACAGCCCTACGAATACGGCTAATCTGTCACATTTTTTCAATAAAGAATACACCAGGAGCCATGATAACAAGGTGAAAGCAGTATTGGGCAATGCGAATGACATAAACCACGGCACATATCCATAAACGACTGCTTCAGGCGGAAGCACCCCAAAAAATCTGACTAAGTACAATGTGTTTACTATTGCATGAAATACACTTAACACATTAAGTAATTTACGGTATGGCATATAACCCCTCCAATTATTTTACTTAACACGGCACTTGTTGCGTTTGTCTATGCTCTACATGATAATAGATATCTGTGTGGTTATCAATGAACATATCCGTTAGGATTTGTCGGATAGGAGAAAATTATTATGAGTATGGAAGGTCTCTCAGACGTGAAAGCAAATTAGGGCTAAAAAATTCTTATTTGACATAGGTAGATTACCTACATATAATCATAGATAGACAATCTACTTATCAAGGAGGACGGTCATGGCATCCGAAAAAAACATAATTTCGGGCAACACCACAATGCTGGTTCTTAAATTGCTTGAAACCAAGAATATGTATGGGTATCAAATTATCGAGGAGCTTTCCAATAAATCAGAGGATGTTTTTCATTTGAAAACAGGGACGCTGTATCCATTACTGCACGGATTGGAAAATGACGGCATGGTAAATTCCTATGACGAGAACGCCGATAATCAGCGCGTTAGAAAATATTATCAATTGACCGGCAAGGGAAAAGGCTTATTGGAGAAAAAGCAGCTTGAATGGACGCAATACACCAAAGCTGTAAACCTCGTGTTGGAAGAGGGTGAGAGCTATGCGTTCGCTTGATAGAATTAACGATTATGTAAATTTGGTGTGCCGTCAGATACGATGGAAAAAAGCACATAACCGAATTTCGGAGGAAATGCTCAACCATATTACCGACGGACGGGATTCCTATATCGCCCGGGGCTTAGATGAGCAGGCCGCAACCGAAAAAGCCATTGCCGACACCGGGGATGCAATGATTGTTGGCACGGAATTTGACCGCGTCCACAGGCCTAAACCGCAATGGAGTATGTTTGCTTGGGTAGCCGGGTTTTTATTGCTTGGTATTTTTATAAGTGTGCTGGTTTTTGACGGCACGGATATTTCCAGAAGATTACTTTGGACGGCAATAGGCGCGGCAGTAATGCTGGGTGCGTACTTTGCCGATTTCACATTATTGGGCAAATATCCGAAGCGTGTATTTTTTGGTGCTGCTTTAACTGTATGGGCGGTATTTTTCTTTTATCCCTGGTTTGATATAGGGCCGATAACTGTGCACCTTCCCCGTCTTTTTGAAAGTCAGCCTCTCCATACCACACAGGTTTTGGCTCTAATATTACCAATAGCTTTTGTCCCCGTTATTTATATCGCAAAAAATAAAAAATATTGGGGGCTAATATCAAGCTTGTTGGCATATGGGCTGCTATGCCTTATTGCCTTTTCCGCCCCCGCGTTATCCGGATTTGTGCATTTTGCGATAATCGGAATGGTGCTGTTGATAATTGCTGTTTTAAAGAATTGGTTTGGGGTGAACAGGGCAATAGGCATTTTGCTGGTTTTTGTTCCCTATGTAATTATCCTTGCGTTCATGATAGTTGTTTATGCGCAGGGCAGCTGGATTGCAACGCGGATATCCGCGGTACTTAATCCGCATAGTGACCCGATGGGTTTTGGGTTTGTTGCAATCCAAGTGAGGGAATTGCTAAATAACGCGGTATTATTTGGGGAAGGGGCTGCGCCCGTAGTTTTCCCACAAGCTTGGTTTTATTCAGACTTTATTTTGGCAACAGTAATAAACCGCTTCGGCTGGCTGGCTTTTGCGATATTTATGGGTGTATTGCTACTGTTCATGGGTATAGTGATTTCACGTTGCACCAAACAAAAGAGCGGGTTGGGATTCTTTGCTTCAATTGCCATTGCCCTAACATTTTTTGTGCAAATATTCATGTATGTTATTTTTAACTTGGGCTTTACTATCACTCACATCTCATTGCCGCTTATATCACCCGGCAATTTTGCAATGGTAATCAATATGGGGCTTATAGGCTTTATGCTTTCAGTTTTCCGAACCGGCGACGCCTTTGTAGACAAAAATGTCATCCCCTCAACTAAGCAGAGTGACATATTTTCATGGCATAATGGAAAACTGACAATAAATTTTAAAATGAAAGCGGAGTAGAATCATCCAAACAGCCCTGCAACTTTGGGCACTACATAACCGCTGCCGCCGCGGCCTTGGACGTCCTCCACCATGGAAACCACCAGTAGTGGATTTTCCGCGGTTTCATCTGCGGTGAGAAGTACAAACCAGCCCAGCTCGCGCCCGGTGTCGTCGCCCTGGGCGTCTTTTAGTTCGGCGGTGCCGGTTTTGCCGGCAAGGGTTCGGCCGGGAATTCTTGCAGGGCGGCCTGTGCCGTATTCTACAGAGAAAATCAGGCTGTCCAGCACTGTTTGTGCGGTTTCCGGTGAGAAAGCATTCGGGAGCCAGTGGGATGTATTCTGCCCGCTGTAAATCAGGCGTGGCTCAAGGATATTGCCATCGTTTACAAAGGCGGCGTAAATCACGGCCATGTGGAGGGGATTTATTAAAATTTCTCCCTGTCCATAACCGCTGTCGGCGAGCTGAATATCCGATGTAAAGCCCCCGGTTCGGGAAATACTGGAGGAAAACATGCCATATTCAAAGGGTATGCGCGCGCCAAAACCGAAGTCACGAAGCCCGGCGGCGAAAGCGTCCGCACCGATTCGCAAGGCGGCTTGAGCAAAATAAATATTGTCCGACCAAGCCATGGCATTGTTCAGATTCGCCGGGCCGCTGTAGTCTGTCACGGTTGTTACAAAAAAGCCGCCCCAGCTTGAATCTTGTTGCCAGCGCATATGGCGGCCAAAATCCTCAAGTGGGTCGATGATTCCCGCATCCACGCCGATGGCGGCGGTAATGGCTTTCATCGTGGAGCCGGGGCTGAATGTGGAGCGGAAGCGGTTAAGCAGCGGAAGGTTTTCATTTTCGATGATGGCATCCCATTGGCTTTGAGTCAGCCCGCGCACAAAGTAATTCGGGTCGTAGGACGGGGTGCTTACCAATGCCAGCACTTCCCCGGTTTGAGGATTCATAGCCACGGAGGCGGACATGTCCCCGGCGAAGGTTTCATATAATTGAAGCTGAATCTCCGTGTCGATAGTTAGATATAAATTCTCGCCATCCACCGGCGACCTCCGCGCCAAGGTTATGCCCCGGTTTCCCGCGCTGTCAATTATAAAAATTTCCCGTCCGTCCCGTGCGCGGAGGCGGCTTTCATAGATGCTCTCCAGCCCGGTTCGCCCGATTACGCTGTTCATATGGTAGCCGTAATCCCGCAGAAGCTCCAATTCTTCGGCATTGATATTTTGAATATATCCCACCAAGTGTGCCGCCGCCCGCCCCAGCGGATAGTATCGCACCGTGGTTGTGCTGACCATTATGCCCTGCACCGTCAGCAATTCGTCAATTAGCTCCTGGGCGTCCCGGGAGATTGTGCGCAGCAAAACAAAGGTGTCCTCCCGCACATAGGACGCCCCCAGCCGCCGGATAATGTTTTCGGGTGTCATTTCCAGCAAGGCGGCGATTCTTTCAATGTCCTCGGCGACATCGTAAGCGTCCTCCCGCATTCTGCCCGGCACAAATCCCACCTGGGAAGCCGGGCCCGGGCCGGCCAGCATTTGCCCATGACGGTCATAAATGTTGCCCCGCTGCGCCGGGAGGATAATTACCCGCACCCGGTCGTTTTCGCCAAGCTCCGGGAAAATTGTTGCCGATGACCAATGTTTTCGATATTCGCCGCTTGCATCCAGCTCGAAAACGGCCTGATGGTCGTGGATTATATATCCCGCAACCGTGGAAATTTGCAAAGTATAGTCAACGATTCGCCGCCCCGGCCGGTCATACACCTCGTGGACACGCACATCCGACACAATAAAATCCCGTGCGCCGATACCTTGATATATATTGCGGTTGCGCTCGATAAAATCCACCCTTGTAATTTGACGCCGACTTATCTCGGTTATTTTGTCATACATCTCGCCAAAACGCCCGTTTTCCGCATGGGCGAAAAACAACTTTAAAACTTCCTCCACAGGCATGGGAAGAGTAGGCTCGTCCGCGTATACCGTCGCGGACTCAAGCCCGCCCGTCGTCCCCGGCCACGACGAGCGCAACATCACGATAATCAAAACCACCGACGCCACGCACACAAGCCCGCATAAAATTTTAATTCCCCGGTTGCGCATTAGTTGCCTCCGTTCTATTATGTATAGCAATTTCAGTTGAAAGCAATGACGTTGAAAGGATTGCGAAAATATGGAAATCATAGTATGCCGTCGCAATGACGAGGCTTTCGAAGCCATGTTTAATGATTTAACCCAAGAGGTGTTTGGATTTTCCTTCGCGCCGTGGTTTGAAATGAAGCTGTGGGACGAACGCTATGAAACCTATGGCATAGTGCAGGACGGCAAAATGTTATCAAGCGCGTGTATTTTTAAAATAGATATTCTGGTAAATGGGCAGGCGGCGAAGTCGATTCAATTTGGGGCTGTGGCCACGCGCAAAAGTGAACGCGGCAAGGGCCTATCCCGCCGCCTGATGGAGCATGTGTTGTCGCAATATCCCGACACGCCCGCGCATTTGGCGGCCAACCCGACAGTCGTTGACTTTTATCCCCGTTTTGGATTTCGTCAGGTGCAATTCCATAAGCCGGAAATCGCGGTGCGGATAAACAACGACCCTTCAAAAGCTGTGCAGTACGAATATGACGACGATGAAGTGATGGAAGCCTTGGCCTCACGAGGCGCGTACTCCAATATGGTTGACTGCCTAAACACCGACACTGTCCGTATATTTCATATGATGATAGGCTATGACGAGGATATTTATTTTTTGCCAAACTGCGGCGCGCTTGTTGTGGCCAAGCAAAAGGAAAGCAGGCTATTTCTGGCGGATGTAATCACGCAAAAGCCCATAACCTTTGACGCGCTCAGGGCCGAGCTGCCTTTTGAAAATGTGGACATCGTTGAATTTGGTTTCTGCCCAGACCATCTTGGCGTATCCCCCATATGGGTTCCCTCCGACATGGCCAAGGAGCCGTTTTTCATAAAAGGGAACTGGAATCTACCTGAAAAATTCCGCTTCCCGATAATGTCCGAGACCTAAAATCAATCCTTAAAGAATGTTTATCCATTTTTAAGGAAGATGATACCACTCTTGCCAAGGTAATGGTAGCCGAGAAACATGTTCTTGCCGTGGATTATAAGTTCTTCCAGTAAGGAAATCCGCTTCAAATATCCAAGCATTGGCTGTGCTTACGGAGCGCATACCAAATCGTGTTGGTATTGCCACGCTCATCGTATAAAATCTTATGGTGTACACCCCAGGTCTGTCGGTTGGAGTTGCTATCGGGTTTATTACAGGGATATGGGATGTATTCCGCATTCTTTCGGGGGTGATAAAGTGGTGATGATTAATGGTTATGAAAACGGTTCTATTGGTTTGCATGTTACCTACAAAGAGCTTGAAATGAGTGTTTCTTTGCCCAGAGTTAATTACGTCCAAACGATATTCAAACAGTCCATCATCTGTGGTGAGCATTTCCCCTCTTCTAGTGATAGGTATAATCCATCCGGTAAAAGTGGCGGTTGAAAGCAGATTGGGCATGGGTATCATCAAAAGGACAATAAGAATCCCATGTACTAGAAGCTTGTGTATCTTTGGAAAGCGAAAAGATAGCCCTACATAAACTGCCCCGAATGCAACAACTGTAAAGGTATATGGTAGTGATAACAAAACATTGTTAAAGCCTCCCATTATTTCGAATTGGAGCCAGTTCCACAAAGCAAGAATCAAAGCAGATGAAATCACAGTCAATGAAATTAATTTTTGCAGTGTATGAAAATCACCAGTTAATTTTAAAATAAAAAGCCTTACAATATTAGCTGTTGCGATGAAGCCCATGAGAATTACCACTGAGTACATATTAAAAAGCCAAGCATAATCGCGATGACTAAAAAGCATTGTTGGGCTGAGGGCTGTTGCGCGGCTGTATACAATCCACCATAAATCCATACCGGCTAAAACAAGAATACAAATAAACAGTCCTTTTTTTCGCCTCTTTGCAATTACTACAACTAACCCCGCCGTCATCAGAATAAAAGATGTGACGAGAATAGGGATAACATCATCATTCGAGAGTTGCAACGGTCTGATTCTTAATTGCGAAATAAACGCAGGTGCGGGTAGCATTAAAAGAATAATGAAAGCCACGTTTATCAAAACCTTGTACGTTTTGGATTGAATACGTGACAATACTACAGCCGCCCCAAATCCCGCAGCTACCCAGGTTGGCGGAATGGTCAGAACAAGCCAATGAAAACGCGCCGCCGCCTCTGCATGAAACCAATTCCACGAAATCAAGGCCACGGTTATGAAGAGTACAGCCGATGAAATTATTTTATACCAATCACTTGGGCCCCTGATAAGCAACTCTTTTTCAAGCCATTTCAAGGCTAATCCACCAGCAAACGTACCGCGTCTTTTATATTTTCAATAACCTGCACGCCAAAAGGGCAGCGGTTTTCACAGTGGCCGCAGGCGATGCAATCTGCGTTGTTCATGGCGGCGTAGTGGGAGCGGATGGACGGGGGCACATTGTTTTCATCCAGCCGGGCGATATCGAGATATTTATGCACGGTGGCGATGTCTATTCCCACGGGGCAGGGCTGGCAATGGCTACAATATACACAGCTTCCGGTAAAATCGTTGCGTGGGCCACGGATTATTTCTGCGTAGGCCTTTTCCTCGTCGGTGGCGGAGAAATAGCCCATTACTTGGTGGACTTCTGCGGCAGTTTGGCTTCCAGGCAAAACACTTGCCACAGCCGGCCTGTCCAGCGCGTATTGAATGCATTGGCTTATCGTCAGCGGCTTTGCATAGGGTGTGTGGTCGGGAGACAGCAGCTTTCCGGAGCCAAAGGCTTTCATTGCGGTAATGCCGACATTCCTTTGCGTACATATTTTATACAGCTCGGCGCGGGCGGGATTGATACCGTGGTACAGGTCGCTTCTGAAGGAATTATCCCGCTCCTGCCGTACATCACATTCTATCGGCAGCATGTCAAAGGCAGGATTTATGCTGAACATAACCATTTCGGGCACTCCGGTTTCAATGACCTTTTTTGCAATTATCGGATTGTGAGAGCTGAAGCCGATATGCAAAATATCCCCTTGCCGCTTTAATTTTTCCGTGTAAGTGATAAACTCCGTTTCGAAAACGCTTTTATAATCCTCCTCGGAATCTATAAAGAACAGCATTCCAAAGTCGATATAGCCGTATAATTTTAACAACTCTTCGAAATATTTTTTCACCGTGGGCATGTCCCGGCTGATGTCGTATTTCTGATTAACATCCGTTGAACCGATATGACCCTGAATCAAAACATCCTTGCGTCGCGCACCCAGGGCCTTGGCTATGTTTTCACGAACCTCCGTGCCCGGCATAAATACATCAAGAAGATTCATCCCCTGTGCTAAGGCCGCGTCAATTGTTTCCTTAATTTGCGCATATGGGCGGTAGTCCAGATACTCGCACCCCAAGCCGATTACGCTTACACGCTTTCCTGTTTTGCCTAATTCACGATACTCCATAGCGGCCTCCATGTTTTCTAAGATTATGTCATAAAAAATGAACCGTCGCAAACCCTACGACAATATTGAAAGGGAGGGGTGCATATTGAACGTCTTGGAATTCGAGCGGTTTCTTGAGGTCAACGGGCGGGATGTGTATTCCTTCTGCGGGTATTTGGCGGGGGAGGCCCGGGACGACCTGTATCAGGAAACGGCGTTGGCGGCATTTGAAATGATTGGGCGGCTCGACCCGTCGCAGAACCCTAAGTCGTTTTTATTTTCCATCGCAGTGGGAAAATGGAAGAACATTCGCCGGAAAGCTGTAAGGAGGCAAGGCATCGCGCCGGAAAGTCCGCTGGAGGAATTGCCGGCAAATCCCGACCGCGCCAACCCCCCGGAGGAGGCCGCGCTGTCGAACCAGCAGCGGGAAATCATCCAAAAAGCCCTCGGGCAAATCAAGGATAAATTCCGTGTGCCGCTGATACTGCACTATTTCGACGAAAGCCCGCTGGAAGCCATAGCGAAAATATTACAAATCCCTGAGGGTACGGTAAAAAGCCGGTTATACAAAGGCCGCGCCTTATTAAAAAAAGCACTGGAAAGGGAGGGCATCACTTATGGATGAGCAACTGCTAAAGGCCTATTTCGCCCCCCGGGAAGACGTGCCCCAGGCACTCCGGGCCGGGCTGCACCAAAGGCTTCTTCTGGAAACGCAAGAGGCGTGCGCAACGCAAACAGTTTCCGACGCGCCGATAGGTCTCGTGCTGACAATCGCGCCTATTTCCATGGTTTTTTCCGTGATGCTTCTGCTTCTGGTGTGGGCGGTGTTTGGGCATGGTGCGTTTCTGTTGGGCGGGGCGTTTTACATGTTCTCGCTGATGGGCGGGGCGGCAGTAATTTTTTTAGTCATACAGACAGGAGGAGGTTATATATATGACAACATTTATGACGATTAGTAGCATAGTGGCGTTCGTTGTATGTATTCTTGCGATGGTATTTTTTCTGTGCGCGTGGACATATCATGACGCCAAAGTAAAAAGCACACAATCCCCGTGGCTGTGGGTGCTGGTGGTTTTGCTTGTACCAAATTTTTTGGGGTTCGTAGTGTACTTGCTGGTGGGCCGCACGAAAAAAGATGTACCCGCGCCGGGAAAATTCAAGTGGATGTGCATCATTATGGCTGTGCTAACCGTGATAAGCTTTGTGGTGTTTATAACAGGCATAGTGCGGATTGCGTTTTTTGAGGGCTCCGGCGCGGGCTTTTCCGGTACGACGTTTATGTCATCTGACATATCCACAAGCAGCCGCTGGACATTTACCGCGCGAAGTGCCAACGCGGAACGCAGTCGCACCCGGAATCTTCAAGGCGCGGATTTTGAAAACTTCCATGTAGATGCCGCAATTGAAAGCGGCAGTATATATCTGCGGCTGGAGCAGGGGTCGATTATTCAGCGCGTGGACATTGGAAATCTTTTCGGATATATTGACCTGCAAGAAATGGGCTTCCAGCCGGGACGCTTACGAATGACCCTTGAAATGCGGGACGCGCGAGGCGTCCGCTCAGTGATTAGCTGGAGATAGGAGGATTTATAAATGTATATTGACTCTTTTGAGTTCGCGTTTGATTTGACGCGCACGGTACTTCTGATAGTATTACCCATTGCCCTGCTGCAATTTGGGCTGATGATTGCCGCCATTGTAAGCCTTGTGCGCAAGCCACCGGTGCCCGACAGTGACAAAATCTTATGGCTGTTGCTGATTATATTGCTGGGGTTAATCGGGCCGATTTTATATTTTGTCATCGGCTCGAACCAGCTGGACGAAAAAGCCGCAAGACTGGCGGATGAAAAAGAATGTGAGGGGCGCGAGCAATGACATACGCGGTAGTAACGCAAGGGCTAACAAAGCGGTACAAGAATACTCTGGCGGTGGATAATGTGAATCTGTCTGTGCCGGAGGGCTGTTGTTGCGGATTTTTAGGCAAGAACGGGGCGGGCAAAACCACCACAATCAAAATGCTGGTGGGCCTGAACAAGCCGACGTCGGGGCAGATTTCCATAATGGGGGAAAAGCAGATATACGGGCGGCAAAACACACAGCCCTTTGGATATCTGCCGGACGTGCCAAATTTCTATGGATACATGACGGGCGCGGAGTTCTTGGATTTGTGCGGGAAGCTGTGCGAAATCCCAAAGGCCGAGCGGGAGGCGCGGATAAAATCTCTATTGCAGCAGGTGGGGCTGGAGAAAACCCGCACCCGCATCGCCGGGTATTCCCGCGGGATGAAACAGCGGCTGGGTATCGCGCAGGCCATGATAAACAATCCGCCGGTGATATTTATGGACGAGCCGATTTCCGCGCTAGACCCCATCGGCCGCCGCGACGTGGCGGAAATCATCCGCTCGCTGAAGGGCACGACGGTAATTCTGTCCACGCATATTCTGACCGACGTGGAGTTTATTTGCGACTATGTACTCATCATCGAAAAGGGCAAAATCCTCGCACAGGATTATTTATCCAATTTGAAGCAGAAATACGCCTCCGATACAGCCAAAGTCCGATTTTTGCAAGAAAGCGACGCGGCGGCGTTTTCCCAAAAAGCTTTAACGGCCGGGTTTTCTGTCGAGCAGATTAACCCCATGGAGCTTCTTTTGCGCACGGGTGAAAACATGGGCGCGGAAGATACCCTCGATGTAAGCCGCGCCGCCGCCGGGCTAGTTCACAGCCACGGGCTGGCTTTCGAATCCTTGGGAAATCACACTCCCACGCTGGAGGATATTTTCTACGAGACTATAAAAAATTGAGAATTGGGTGAGGAATATGAGTAATTTCCGCGTCTTCCTAGTTAAAGAATTTATGGAGAATCTGCGCACAAAGAGGCTTTTGGTGCTGGCCTGCGTGTTTTTGTTTTTCGCTATGACTAGCCCGCTGCTGACCCGCTACATGGGAGAATTCTTCGCGATGATAATGCCCGCAGGTGATGAGATGGGAGCGGCAGTGATTGCGGCCATGGGCACACCCACATGGGAGGACAGTTATATACAGCTTTATGGGAATTTAGGGCAGATTGGCGCATTGACGGTTCTGCTTTTGTTTATGGGAAGCATTCTGCGTGAAAAGCGTAGCGGCTCTGCGGATTTGGTGTTCACAAAAGGGCTTGGGCCCACCGCCTTTGTGCTGGCGAAATTCACCGCTGCCGGGGCTTTGACTCTGGCCATGACTCTTGTTAGCACACTGGTTGGTTATATCTACACGCTTATTTTATTCGAATACGGCGGAAGCATCGGAAATGTTCTGCTGGGTGGGCTGGCCTTTGGGATTTTTCTGATGATGATGCTGGCTATCGTTTTGCTCTGCTCGGCCTTGGCCAAAAGTACCGCCATCAGCGCGGTGCTGGGGCTGGCAGCCTTTGTGTTTTTTGGTTTTACCTCTGTTATACCGCGTATCGGAAGGCTTTCACCGGGGAATCTTATGGCATCAAGCCCCATTTCGCTTACCTTGGGGGAATTCCCCGACGGTTTTGTTATTATGCTTATAATAACAACAGCGATAACAATTTTATCGCTGTTGGCGGCCGCAAAGATAACGGCCATTACTTGACGCCAAGTATTATTTTAAGCAAAGCACCAATGGGCTTGGGCGGTTTTACCACTCGAATTTTCATGTTAGTTCTCATGTTAACGTCTCCTTTCTCGTGTGTTCACCTCGCAAATACATGCCAAAATCCCATAATCACCAAGGCCGACGCAATAAGAAAGCCCCAGCCCGGCATCATGAACTGGATTATCATGCCAACGCCCAAGAAGAAAAAAATAAGCCCCATAAGTCTCTTTTTTCTAAGCACTGCCGCACCTCCATTTTTGGCCGTTTGCTATAATCTATGACAAGGTGTGGAAAAATGTTCAAAGGCATGGTACACTAAAAATGTACAAAAAAATTATTTTATAGGAAGCAGGCGATACCCATGGTAAAAGTAGGTATTAACGGATTCGGCCGGATAGGCCGTCTGGCGTTTCGTTACGCGATGACTCTCAGCGACGTGGAAGTGGTGCTTATTAACGACCCCTTCATTGATTTGGACTACATGGAGTACATGTTAAAGTACGACAGTGTGCACGGACGCTTTGACGGAGACGTTTGCGTAAAAGATGGCAAGCTGGTTGTAAACGGCAAAACAATTGCAACCTCGGCGGCGCGTGACCCCAAGGATGCACCCTGGGGAACCAGCGGCGCGGAATATGTACTCGAATGCACGGGGGTTTTCCTGACACAGGAATCCGCCCAGGCATATTTGGATGGCGGCGCGAAAAAAGTTGTCCTCTCCGCCCCGGCGAAGGACTCTAACACGCCAACATTTGTAATGGGCGTAAACCACGACAAATATACTTCAGATATGAAAATCGTTTCCAATGCGTCCTGTACAACCAACTGCCTCGCGCCTCTGGCCAAGGTTATTAACGACAAATTTGGCATATCCGAGGGCCTCATGACAACCGTTCACGCAACAACGGCCACCCAAAAAACCGTAGACGGCCCATCAGGCAAAGACTGGCGTGGCGGACGCGCTGCTGCGGCCAATATTATCCCGTCGTCCACAGGCGCGGCCAAAGCAGTTGGCCTAGTCATTCCCGAGCTTAACGGAAAACTCACAGGCATGGCTTTCCGCGTGCCCACGATTAATGTTTCCGTGGTTGACCTGACAATCCGTCTGTCAAAACCCGCCTCATACGCAGACATCAAAGCCGCTGTAAAAGAAGCCGCCGCCGGCCCCATGAAGGGAATCCTTGGCTACACAGAGGACTCCGTCGTTTCCAGTGACTTCATCGGCGAAAGCTGCACCTCCGTTTTTGATGCCGGCGCGGGTATCGGCTTAAACGACAACTTTGTAAAACTCGTCGCATGGTACGACAACGAGTGGGGTTATTCCTGCAAACTCGTTGACCTCTGCCGCCATATGAAAAAAATCGACGGGTAATAATATATTTTCACCATCGTTTTTATAACAGCATCTTTTTTTGGCAGAATTGTCCAAAGAAAGATGCTGTTATTTTATATTATTACTGCTGTGCCGACCGCGTTAAAATTCAGGGGCCGTATGTGCGGCCATTCCACCCCACATGCGGCCCCTGAATTTTAACGCGGTCGGCACAGTACGTTGTTTGATAATTTTCCACTATAAATGAATTTTACCATTGATACATTCTAAGAGTCGCGTATAATATATTGGTTACGAAAACGAATTTCTGTTTCGAGAGGATTTAGCATTTTATGCAAGCTATAAGTATTCCCGAGTATATGAAGTCCGCCTTTGCCGCCAATGATATCCCCGTGAAGGATTTGTTGTTTGCGGTGCATACGGATATGACCCTTGAGGGGGATTTTTCTGATGCATATGTGGCGGTTGACAGGACGAATCTCTACATATTGTATGGGATTGAGCAGGTTGTAAAAACCGAGGGTGCGCGGCGGCTGGTTGCAGAGTATGTGACTCACGATGTAGTGACGCACCGGCTGGCGGATTTAGGCGAGCTCCGCACGGAAATTTTGCTGTCCACATGTCGGCTGGTGGCCAAAAAAGATGATATAGAGCGGCTTGTTTTGCTGTTTACGCTGGGATATCAAACCTTTATCGACCGGCTTGTTAAGGTCGTAAAAAATCTTGAAAAGGGCGAAGACCCGCTATTTGAAGTGCGGCTTGAGGATGAGCTTTTTTGCCCAAAATGCGGAACCCGCTATCCCGAGCCGGAACGTGCCCTTTGCCCAAAATGTACCGACAAAATGAGCATTTTCTTTAGGCTGATGAGCTTCTTTAAATTCTACAAATGGAAAGTGGCAGCATGTACCGCAACTATGGTTATGATTACGGTGCTTTCGATTGCCGCGCCCATCGTGGGTACGCAAATGCTTATCGACGAAGTGCTGACCTATGGCGGGCAATTCTTTGGTATGGTGGGCGGCATTGTAATTGTGATTATCGCCGTGCGCGTGCTGGCCACACTCTTTGACATGCTGTTTAGGGTTGTGCTGGCCAAAACCATGCCTTGGATTATTTATGATTTGCAAATACGCATCTTCGAGGCCATGCAGCGGCTTTCCGTATCGTTTTACACTTCCAAGCGCACGGGTACGCTGATGAACCGTATAGGCCGCGATGCCCGCAATATCTATTGGTTCTTTGTGGATGGCTTGCCCTTTGTAATTTTAAACGTGATTCTTTTTATCGGAATTTTCATCGTCATGTTTATTATGGAATGGCGTCTGGCCCTTATTTGCGCCGCGATTATTCCCGTAGCGGTGTTCTGCTTCAGGTTCCTGATGTTCATTTTCAAACGGTATCATCATAAATTTTGGGTGCTTAATTCCCAGCTTAATAATATGGTCAGCGATTCCGTAAACGGCCAGCGCGTGATTAAGGCTTTCGCTCGCGAGGGCGAGGAGTCACGGCGTTTTGCCGATTCCAGCCACAAGCAGGCCGGTGTGGAAATAGCCAGCGCGAACCTGGGCTGGACTGCCTTTCCGCTGATTTATCTGTTTATGTTTTTCGGGCAGGTGGCGGTCACGGCTGTGGGCGGTATGATGGTTATTAATGGCGAAATTACGCTGGGTACTTTCCTTGCGTTTACGGCCTATTTGGGAATGCTTTTTGGGCCTTTGCAGTTTATGTCAACGGTAAGCAATTGGGGCGCGAGATGCGTGGACGCAGCCCAGCGCGTATTCGAGGTTATTGACGCCAAGGCCGATATTGAAGACCCCAAAAATCCTGTAATCCTCAAGGAATTTAAAGGCGGCGTCAAGGTCAAGGATGTGTGGTTTCAATACGAGCCGGCTAATCCCATTCTAAAGGGCTTGAGCTTGGAAGTAAAAGCGGGCAAAACCCTCGGCATCGTTGGGAAAACGGGCTCCGGCAAGTCCACGCTGGCCAACTTGATTGCGCGGCTTTATGACCCGGGCGAGGGCTCGATTTTTGTGGACGGTGTTAATGTAAAGGAATTGCCCCTGGAACAGCTCCGCGCCAATATAGGCATTGTTTCACAGGAAATTTACCTTTTTATAGGAAGCATTGCGGATAATATTCGCTACGCCCGGCCCGATGCTTCCATTGAAGAAGTTATTTGGGCAGCTAAGATGGCTTCCGCCCATGATTTCATCGCCGCGCTTCCCGATGCTTATGAAACCCGTGTCGGCGCAGGCGGCCAAGACCTTTCCGGCGGGGAGAGGCAACGGCTTTCCATTGCACGTACTATTATTCAAAATCCGAAAATCCTAATCCTCGACGAGGCCACCGCTGCCATGGACACCGAAACCGAGGGCAAAATCCAAAACGCTCTGAATCAATTACAAGAGAACCGCACCACCATTGCCATCGCTCACCGCCTTTCCACCCTAAAAGATGTTGACAGCCTCGCCGTAATCAATGAGGGCAAAGTCGTCGAAAGCGGCACTCACGAAGAACTCATGCGCAAAAAAGGCGAATACCACAAGCTGTATACCATTCAAATGGAGGGCTTGAAGGTAATATCCATGGATTAAAAGGGGAGTGCGTGACATTCTATGCTGGCGGAAATAAGAATGCAGTTGAGCGAGTATGAAGTTATAGCGATAACAAGGCAAAATTTCGAGCAAGTTTTTAAGGTTTACGATGCTAACCAAGATTTTTTTATGCTGGTGCAAGGCAAAAAAGCCACAATAGAAAGCAGTTTGGGCGATATCGACGCAATACCTCCAGACTGTGGCGGTAAGCAAAAAGTTTACATTAGCATATGGAAAGGTGGTAAAGCTATCGGTGTTTTGGACTTAATAGCAGGCTATCCAGAACAAACCAGCTTTTGGATTGGATTATTGCTTGTGCATGGTGACTTACACGGCAAAGGTATAGGAAGCAAAATAGTACGCGCTGTGCTGGATGCCGCTAAAATATCTGGATATCACAAGGCTAAATTGGGCGTGGTAGAAAGCAATATACAAGGCCTGAATTTTTGGGAAAAGCACGGATTTAACATAATGGGACGCAACAAAAATATTGTGGTTATGGCAAGACCGGTTGTATAAACATAGGGGGTGTATTAGATGAATAATCCTGTGGACAAAAGAGGGCTACTTGATGAAGAAGTTTTCGCCTACAGGATTACCAAAGATAAAAAAGTTTTCATCTCCTACTATGGCAAGCAGGTAACTACTCTAAGCGGCAGTAAGGCGGAAAGTTTTATTGCGGAAATTGAGAATAAACAAGGCAAAGAAACCCAATTGGTCATGGCGAAAGCAACCGGCAACTTTAAACGGGGTAATGAAAAATTGTTTAAGCGAAAGTGAGGGCTTTGTATGTCTGTTGTTTTTAGAAATTATTCTCCCGAACCGTTTTTCACAGAAGATTACCGCAAAGTCCGTGAGTTTCTAATTCGTTTAAATTCCGACAAAATTTGCGAGGCCCGGCTGCCGTGGGGGGCGTGGGAATGGGCTGTCACGCAGGTTAGTCGTGACAATGATAATCTCTCTAAAATCGGTTTATGGGAGGATGATGGCAAGCTAATTGCCCTCGTTACCTATGAATGCCGCTTTGGTGAAGGATATTTCTGTGTGGATGAAAATTATGCTTATTTAAAGCCCGAGTTAATTGCTTATGCAAAAAAGGCTTTGCATGACGAAGGTAAATTGCGTTTAATTTTGCCGGACGGGGACTATGACATTCAACGTGCGGCCATGGCGCAGGGCTTTCGCCCGACAGAACGTAGTGACTATACTTCCACTTTGGATATTGAAAATCTCCAGCCATATGCTTTGCCGGAGGGGTTTTCCTTTGTCAGTATGGCAGATGATTGGAATTGGCAACAGTACAATCGCGTTATGTGGCGCGGTTTTAATCGAGAGGGAAAGCCGCCCTACGATGACGCAAAAATTTCCGAGCGTAAGCAGATGCTTTCCAGCCCCATGATAATCCCGGAATTGGTTATTGCCGTGGCGGCCCCCGATGGAAATTATGTTTCACATTGCGGAATGTGGTATCAGCCAAGGGATTTTTACTGCTATGTCGAGCCGGTGGCCACCGACCCGGAGTATCGCAAAATGGGATTGGGAAAAGCGGCCGTGCTCGAAGCCATAAGACGCTGCGGCAAATTGGGGGCAAAACAGGCGTTGGTGGGTTCTAACCAGCAGTTTTATTTCAACATCGGATTCTACCCCACGCATACATTGACTCATTGGGAAAAGTTGCCTTGTCAAACCAAATAGCAAAGTATATACTTGTATTAACTTTTTAATGGGAGGCTTTAATATGTTATCGCAAGTATCTAAGTGGGGAAATTCGCAAGGGGTTAGGATTTCTAAAAAATTGTTGCAAAGCGCGCGCATTAATCTTAATGACGAAGTTGAAATTAAGGCAATAGATAATAAGCTCATCATCATGCCTACGGCAAAAAAGACACTTACTTGGTATCTGGAAGGTTATGATAATGAACTTGATAGATACGATTGGGGCAATTCCGACGAGGCCAAAGGCCGTGAATTATTATGAAACAAGGCGATATTATTTTAGTAGATTTTGACCCGACAAAAGGCAGAGAACAGGCCGGTTATAGGCCTGCCGTTGTTATCAGTCAAACAGCATATAATCAAAAGCGTGACCTTGCTTTTATCTGCCCTATAACAAGTAGTACAAAATCCTTGCGATTTCGTGTTCTATTGGACGACAGAACACAAACCCAAGGAGATATTATCTGCGAGCAGATGCGCGTTATTGACTTATTGGCCCGAAACTGCAAGATTGTGGAATCACTCCCAAGAGACCTGCTTGAGCAAGTTTTGGCGGCTGTATCGGTTATTATCACACTGGAAGATGAGTAATCAAGGAATTAGTGAAAGAGGGTAATATATATGGAATCAATAAAAGACCAAATGGATTTGGGAATCATGGACATAAAAGAAGCGGAATTTTATGCCACAGAGGGCGGGTTCGTCGGCCTGAAGTACAAAAACGAGGAATACAAACATGTTGTTCTGCGGCGAATCATGCCCATGCAACAGCCCTGGAGCTACATTTCCGTGGCAGACCACGAGAACAAGGAAATAGGGATTTTGCAATCCGTGGACGATTTGCCGGATATGCAAAAGGCCGTAGTCGTGACGGAACTGGACAATCGCTATTATTCGCCGGAAATTTTGGACGTGGTGAGCGTGCAAGATAAGCTAGGTTATGTATACATGGAAATGCAACTGAAAAACAAGCGCGGCATAGAGTACAAAAAAAACTGCGCCATCAAGGACGTCAGCCGCAATATTCGGATGCTTTCGGATAACAGCATAATCATTTTCGATGTGGACGGAAACCGCTATATCGCATCGGATTTGAAAAAATTAAGCCGCCAAAGTATGCGCAAACTGGATGCGTATTTGTTCTAATATTGAAAACAGGGGGAACTACCATGCCAATTACCGGAGTTATTCAGCCTGAAATAATTGAAATAGAAGAGGGACTGCGTCTGCGGGCCTATGACGGAAACCATCTCACGGGGTTGCCGTGGTATCAGAATCCGGTGGTCTATTATAATTCCGAGGGGATTACAGACCTTTCGAAAATCCCCGGCGAAGAGTATGTAAAGGGCATGTACGACTGGTTTCAATCCAACGGAAAAAGCGAAATGTATTTCATCGAGGTGGAAAAAGACGGCATTTTCATCCCAATCGGAGACATCGCGCTACAGGAGAAAAACCCACCCATTGTAATAGGCGTGGACGAATATCGTGGGTACGGCATCGGCAAAAAGGCCTTACAAGCAATTATCAGCCGTGCGCGGGAGCTTGGAATCAAGGGTTTTTATGAAACAATTATTTTTGACTACAACACAGCATCGCAGCGGCTTTATGAGTCGGTGGGATTCAAATGCGTTGAAGTCAGAGGAAAAGAACGAGTTTACGAATTGGAGCTTTAGAATATGAAGGAATTTGTTTTTGAATACGACCTTGGGATGGACATGAACCCGGTAACCGGGCGGCTGATTTTTTCCGAGGATGGCATGGTGCGTGCTTTTGAGGGCACATCAAGCGCGGACGAGCGGGAAATTTTCGCAATTCACGCAAAGGGGATTAAAGAAGCGCATGTGCAGGCCGGGGTGGGATGCGGCCTTATTTTCGCGGAGTACGAAAACTCGGCGAACAAGGTTTTATGCCGCTTCTCCATGACCGGGTTGAAAATGGCCGGGGAATTTTGCAAAATTGTGAACTTCTACAATTTAACAGGCAAGGCGGAAATTCCGGATATAGCGGATAAGCGTATTTGCGAAAAATGCGGCCGCGCCATGGTTGCGGAAATCCGCGTGTGCGTATTTTGTTATGACCAGTTTAGCGTTATTAAACGCGCCATGATATTTTTGCGGCCCTACGCCAAGACAATTACATGGTCGCAGATTTTAAACGCGCTGGCACTTGTGGCATTTTTGATTCCGCCGGTTATCACGCGGGTGCTGATTGACAGGCATCTTGAGCCGGGAATAGGCACGCTGGGGCAGGTGCTGGTGTTCGCCGGGGCATTGCTTATGTCCCGGGTTTTTTGCGAGGGTGTTACGATTTTCGCCGCACGGCGGTATAACCGGGCCACGATTTCCGTTTTTAACGACATGCGCACCGCCACTTACGAAAAGGTGCAAAGTCATTCCATGACCCTTTTTGCCAAGCGCACGCCGGGTGATTTGATTCGCCGCGTAATGGATGACACCGGCACCGTGGGCGAATTTTTAAGCGACATTGGCCGCTGGGCATTGGAAATGGTTTTGATGTTCACCATTGCTTCCGTGATTTTGTTTTTCACCAATTGGCAATTAACACTACTGGTGCTTGTTCCAGTGCCGGTTGTGGCATTTCTTATGTGGGCGATGCAGCGGGTTCTTAGGGCGCGGTTCGAGCGGCAATGGCGCAAATCCTCCCGGGTTAATACGATTTTGCATGATATTATCAAGGGAATCCGCACGGTAAAATCCTTCGGTAACGAGAAGCGCGAAATCGAAAAATTCTCCAAGGCCAACCACGACCTGGCCAGCATTTCCTCCGAAAACGAAGTCCTTTGGGGCGTGATGTTCCCGCCGATGGGTTTTCTGGTGGGAGTGGGCGAATTCCTGATTTTGCTTGTGGGCGGCTGGATGGTGCTTAATGGCACGATTTCTCTGGGCGTAATGGTGCAATTTACCATGTTCCTGTGGGCCATTTACGAGCCCTTGCGCTGGCTGGTGAACGTGCCGCGCTGGCTGGCTAACACCACCACCAGCATGGTGAAGGTCTTCGAGTTGCTGGATGACGAAAGCGAAATCACAACGGACGCCGCTCCGCAAAATGTGCCTATCAAGGGCGAAGTAGCGTACAAAAATGTTTATTTTGGCTATAAATCCTACGAGCCTGTTCTAAAGGGCGTAAGCCTTGAAATCCAGCCCGGCGAAATGATTGGCCTAGTCGGAAAATCCGGCGTGGGCAAGTCCACATTAATAAATTTGGCCATGCGCCTCTACGACCCGAATAATGGCAAAATCACGATAAACGAAACAGACCTGCGTTCCATTTCCACCGACCATCTGCACGAAAATATGGGTGTGGTGTTTCAGGATAGCTTCCTGTTCGCCGGCTCTTTCTATGAAAATATCGCATACGGAAAAGGCGGCGCGTCCTACGAAGAGGTCATCGCCGCCGCCAAGGCCGCCAACGCCCATGATTTTATCACCCAAAGCCCCGACGGCTACAACACGCTTATCGGTGAGGGAGGGCAGACCCTTTCCGGCGGCGAACGCCAGCGGCTTTCCATTGCACGCGCAATCATCAAGAATCCCGATATTTTAATCCTCGATGAGGCCACGTCCTCCCTTGACGTGGAAACAGAGGCCTCCATTCAGGAAAGCCTTTCGCGGATTACCAAGGGCCGCACAACCATTGCCATCGCTCACCGTCTCTCCACCTTAAAAAACGCCGACCGCCTTGTTGTGCTGGACAAAAACGGCGTAGCCGAAGTGGGCACTCATGGGGAGCTGCTGCGCAAAAAGGGCATTTATTACGACCTCGTAATGGCTCAACGGCAAAGCAGCCGCAAAGAAGGAGCGTAGGAGAAATGATACGTTATAAAAGATATGCCGGAGAGAAGGTCTATCTGACTGCCTTGGCGGCGGACGATGCGGAAACCATTACAAAATGGTACAACGACTTTGATGTCACACAGTTCATGAACGAAGAACATCGCGAAATAAAATCGCTGTTGACCGTTAGGGACGAAGTGGCGGAAATGATAAAAAGCGATGAGGCATTCGCTATTTTCGATAAAGAAACGGATGCTTTAATCGGATATTGCCAATGCGGCGACTCGCTTAAATTTTTGCTGGGAGAAAAAGATTACTGGCGCAAGGGCTACGATATAGAAGCCTTGGATTTTCTGTTGGATTTTGGCTTTAACATAAAAAATCGCAATGTCATTATGGTAAATGCGTATTCCCACGACGAACGCGCTTTGGCTTGTTATGAGCAGGTGGGGTTTAAAAAAACAGCGATTTATCGCGAGCGTCTGCTGCGCGGCAAAGACAAATACGACCTCATTTTCCTGGACATGCTGGCTACAGAATATTTCCAGCGAGAAAAGAGGCAGCGCAATGAATTATAGAAAATTAGTGGGTGAAAAAGTCTATCTTTCGCCCGTATCCACCCGCGACTGGCAATTGTATGACAAATGGGCGGCGGATTATGAAACCGCGTTTCTCTCAAGAGGTGGGGACGACTTCGTCAGGCCTCCGGCAGTTGATTCCTCCAGTCTTGAAAATCGGGCCAAAAATAAAAACACGTTTAGCATTGTGGACAAGGCAACCGACAATACAATCGGTCATTGTGGCTTCAACTTCGAAGATATAGCAAACCGCTACGCAAAAATCGGGATAATAATCGGGGAAAAGGATTATTGGTCGAACGGCTACGGGACGGATGCCATGCGTCTGATGCTGGACTTCGGGTTCAATGTGCGGGGATACAATAATATTAGCCTCAATGTTTACGAGTATAATGAACGCGCAATCGCTTGTTATGAAAAGCTGGGCTTTAAGCTTCAAGGCACTTGGCGCGAAAGATTGATTTGCGGCCAAAAGCGTTATAATTGCCTACACTTTGATATGCTGGCCTCGGAGTATTTCGGTTAATTCGCGCTCAAGCTCCGTCAGGCGTGGAATTCTTGTGAGGTGAGTGCCGCACCCGTACATGGTGTACGTGGTGCTTTCATTGTTCCGAAAAGACCAGTGATGTGCGTCCCAGCTTTGGAATGATAAAGGCCAGTCCTCTGCAATGGGTGAGATTATACGCACAAGCTCCATGCCGCCATCCACAAAATTAAGATAATAATATCCATAAGCACCAAAATAACCAATATTGTAAAGAAGAATAACATTTCCGTCGGGGTCATGGAAAAATGTTGTACCGCCCACAAGAACCCTGCCGACTTCCTCAAACGCCCCGTCTATGAATTTGTAAATCCGCTTATAGTCCGCAAAGAACCCGAATCCGGACTCTGTCCAGTAAAAAAATTCAATAATTATTTCGGGTATGCCGTCTACGTCGAAATCATAAAGATAAAATGACTTTGCCACGGATGTGCGGCGTCCGCCTACATATTCAAAGGAACTGCCAATAAAAGACGCATCGATTATCAATTTGCCGTCGCGGTCGAAAAAGCTTTTGCCGTCAAATATAAAATCCGACCCACAGCAATGCTCAAAGCGCGTACCTCCGAAATACACCAGCGATGTGCCGTCTGTTTCTATCCACTGCCATGTTTCCGGGTGACGGGCATAGAAACCCCCTGTTTCCAAGTCCCGCCAGCTAAGGATGCCTTGGAAAAGGGTTGTAAATTGGCTTAGAAATTCTTCGGTAGCTTCGCGGCCGCAGGGTACTATATCCCCGTCGGGTAACATCTCGTTAATTTTTAAATTTTGTCTGATGGAATTGGTTAATTCGCGCTCAAGCTCCGTCAGGCGTGGAATTCTTGTGAGGTGAGTGCCCAGCATAAAAACTGTGAAGTACGGGCTTAGGTCTGAATGGAGGCGGTAGTGATGCTCGTGCCATTGCCGCAGCTTGTCGCTACCCCATATTATATCTGCGATGTCGAAGCCCAAATCCATCGGTACGCGCTCCATGCCGTCGTCGGTAAAGCGAAAGTAATAATATCCATAAATGCCGTATTTTTCATCATTAATGAGGGCGATGATGTTTCCGTCGGGGTCTGTGAAGAAAATGGGCTCGGGGAAAATCCAGCCGATATTTATAAATTCCCCGTTGATAAGCCTAAACCATGTAGTGGAACCACGCCCAAAGTAAGAGCCGTACCAGCTTACCCACTGCATTCGTATTTCTGGTATGCCATCGCCGTCCAAATCGTACAGTGCGAAGGATTCTGCCGTGGTTATAACATACCGGTTCGCATCCGCACGGCCAAAAATAAACGGGGCGTAAATAATCGAATTTCCATCGCGGTCATAAACACTCCCATAAGGCTCAATAGTAAATTGAAAGCCCCAATCATCTCCCAAAACATGAGGCTCACGTCTTCCGCCCATGAACACTAGCGGCATGTCCTCTGTTTCAACCCATCGCCATGTTTGGCGGCACAGGGCGTGGAGCTCGCCTGTTTCCAAGTCCCTCCAGCCTCTGTAGGTCTGAAAGATGGTCAAAAATTCGCTTAAAAATTCTTCTGTAACCTCAAGGGCATTCTCGCGGGTATTCGCCGTCAGCCCCGACGCGAGGAGAAGCATAATCAGCAATACAATTTTCTTACACATAAGCAACATTCCCCCATTCTTAGGTTTCAAAAGCTATGAAGTTTTTGACAATTATAGTAGACGCTTTCTAAGATTTATGCAATAATTCATATGTCTTAGGAGGTGATTTCATCCGTTGTTTAGAAGATTTGTACAAAGAAATCGCAAAACAGGGTGAAGGTGAAAAATCTGTGGTTGCGGTGGCCTGTGCCGAGGATGTGCATGTGCTGGAAGCCGTATCAGATGCGCGGGAAATGGCGAATTTCGTGCTGATTGGCGACGAGGCCGGGATTCGCAAAGCGGCGCAAGAGGCCGGGGCGAATATTTCCGGGATGGAAATTGTCCACGAGCCGGAGCCGACGTTAGCCTGCGCCCATGCGGTTTCGCTGGTTTCCCAGGGGAAAGCCGAAGCCCTGATGAAGGGTCTGGTTGATACTTCCATCATAATGAAAGCCGTTTTGAGCAAGGAAGCGGGAATGCGCACGGACAGAAAGCTAAGCCATTTGGCCGTTTTCGAATTGCCGACATATCACAAGCTGCTGTTTGTGACGGATGCGGCAATCAATATCGCCCCCGACTTGGCCGAAAAAAAGGAAATTGTGCAAAACGCCGTAGAGGCTGTGAATAATTTGGGCATCACTTCTCCCAAGGTGGCTATTCTGGCCGCCAAGGAAAAGGCCGACCCGAAAATGCCCGTTACCATGGACGCCGCAGAGCTTGCAACCATGCACGCAAACGGCGGAATATCCGGATGCATTCTGGACGGCCCATTGGCCTTGGACAATGCAGTATCCCGCGAGTCAGCGGAAATTAAGGGCATCAAAAGCCCTGTTGCTGGCGACGCGGATATTTTAATGTGCCCAAATATCGAGAGCGGCAACATCTTATATAAGTCACTGGCGTTTCTCGCAGGTGGCAAAAATGGCGGTGTTGTCCTTGGGGCGAAAAAACCCGTCATTTTGACCTCCCGCGCAGATTCCGCCGAAAGCAAGCTGATTTCCATAATTTTGGGAATTTTGGCTGGAAGGAGCATTGCGTGAAACTTCTTATTATAAACCCCGGTTCGACATCCACCAAAATAAGCGTCTATGAAGATGAAAATCCTATTTTTGACCAAGACCTGCATCACGAAATGTCGGAGTTGGCCGTATTTGAAAAAATAACCGACCAATATGATTTTCGCAAAAAAGTGATTTTGGACGCGCTGAAAGAGGCCGGAATCGCAATAGAAAGCTTGGACGCCATCGTAGACCGGGGTGGCCTGCTAAAGCCCCTTGCAGGTGGCACTTATCGCATAAACGAAGCAATAGTCCGCGACCTGCGAAACGGCGTACAGGGTGAACATGCCTCTAATTTGGGCGGGTTAATCGCCTACGAAATAGGCGAGCAAATAGGCAAGCCCGCTTTCGTCGTAGACCCCGTTGTCGTGGACGAGCTTGACCCAATTTCGCGAATAAGCGGCCATCCATGGTTGGAACGCCGCTCTGTTTTCCATGCCCTCAATCAGAAAGCCATCGCCCGCCAATACTGCCGCGAAGTAGGAAAAGCGTATCAAGATGTCAGCGTAATTGTGGCACATCTTGGCGGCGGGATTTCCGTGGGAATTCACCATAAAGGCCGCGTGATTGACGTTTCCAATGCTTTGCATGGCGAAGGCCCCTTCACCCCGGAGCGTAGCGGGGCTTTGCCCGTGGGCGAGCTTGCCGCTTTGTGTTTCAGCGGCACGAAAACCTTGCCCGAAATCAAAAAAGCCCTTACCGGGCAGGGCGGAATCGTGGCTTACTTGGGCTCAAACGACGTAAAGGCCATGGTTGAAAAAGCCCAAACCGACCCCGAGGCAAAAAATATCATTGACGCCATGATTTATCAGATTTCCAAGGAAATCGCCGCCGTTTCAACCGCCGTAAACGGCAAGGTAAATGCCATTTTATTAACCGGCGGTCTTGCTTTTGGTAAGTACATCACACAGGGCATCACAGACCGCGTCGGTTTTATCGCAGAAGTCCGCGTATATCCCGGCGGCCATGAGCAACTCGCCTTGGCACAGGGGGCCTTGCGGGTGCTTAAAGGCGAGGAAGAGGCGAAGGTTTACGAGTAAACTTCTTGCACAACTGCGCAAGAAGTTTAATAAAAAAACCTTTCCCCAAATCATCTAACTATGGTCTTTGTAAAAATTATAAGCATCTTGCCATGCGGTTTCAGGGGTTTTAGCCCAACCGGCATTTTGATTGAACCAATTACCGTCATATCTATACAATATCCAAAAATAAGGATTTGCGGGATTTTCATCTTTACTTGGTGTTACCCAAACCTCAATCCTGTAAGGTGCATCCATTTATATAGTCACCGCCTATGTACTATGAATGGCCATTTATATCACTTGGTTGTAGTATAACCATATGTAAAGGAGCGCAAACCTATGATAACCACTGCATATACGCATGAATTGCAGAAACTGGAAGAAATCGCTGCTTCACAAAAAGGCAAAATAGATATTACTACAGTTCTTAGTTATATAGCTGACCAAGAAAATCAATTGCCAAATGTTTTATTTGAACTTGGCAAAAAGGGTGTGGAGGTTACATATTCTGACATAGAGCCAGATGCATCAGAAAATTATGAGGAAAGAATAGAGCCCTACGACCCTTCTCAGATTAATATTCGTATGGATAAAATAACGATGGATTCTATTGTAAAGCGTCTTAAAAACAAGGAATTCGAATTAGATTCAGCATTTCAAAGAAAAGGGGGGCTGTGGAATCCTGTACAAAAAAGCCAACTAATAGAATCGTTGTTACTTAAGATTCCGTTGCCTGCTTTTTACTTTGATGCAAACGATGATGACCGCTGGTTAATAATAGATGGCTTGCAACGCATAACTACTATTAAGCATTTTCTGGTAGACAAAACTATGAAGCTGGAGGGTTTGGAGTTTTTCGGAGAACTTACAAATTATCGTTTTGATGATTTGCCGCGCCCTTTACAACGCAGAATCGAAGAAACCAATATTAACGTATATATCTTAGACCCAGGGACACCACCTAATGCGAAATTCAGCATTTTTAAGCGCATTAACACGGGTGGGCTGGTGTTGACCAGCCAAGAAATACGAAATGCGCTCTTCCAAGGTGAGGCTACAAAATTTATAAATAAACTGGCAGAGCTTAAAATATTTAAACTAGCTACAGGAGAAAGCATCCCCAGCGACAGAATGTTGGACAGGGAGTTTTGTTTACGTTATGTTGCAATAAATTATCTGTCAATAAACAAAGACTACAAAGGCGTGGTAGATGATTTTCTTAATCTGGCGATGGCCAATCTGAAAAAAATGCCGGAACAAATGCGTGAATCAATCAAAGCGAGTTTTGAGCGGGTTTTGGCAGATTGCGCAGATATTTTTGGAAGACATGCATTTAGAAAAATGTCAGAGGATGGAAAAAGAAGGCCCATTAATAAAGGGCTGTTTGAAGCATGGACATTTTGCATATTGCGTTTATCACCGGATGAAGTTACTTATTTGAAGAAAAACAAAGAAAAAGTGATAGCTGGCTTTATAGATTTATGTTCACAGATAGAGTTGAATAATGCTTTAAGAGATTCGCATTCGGCGGCACTGAATATGCGTATAAAACTAATCGACAACCTCCTAAAAAGCATAATCAATGAAAGGGCACAGCTATGATATCGAAGTTGCAATTAAAAAATTTCAAATGCTTTGAATCGCTGTCCCTGGAAATGTCAAATCTTAATCTTTTTACAGGGATAAACAGCATGGGCAAATCTACTGCCATACAAGCTATGCTTCTTTTGAGGCAGGCATATGAGATGGGTGCTGTACATGACGGGATATATTTAAACGGTGGAGTTGTAAACATAGGCATAGGTCAGGATTTACTATATAAAGGCAGTGAAGATGACGAGATAGGAATTTCACTGCAAACAGACAAAAGGTCTTGCGAGTGGTCGTATCAGTATACAAGCAAGGGAAATTTTTTGAGAGCTAATAATGCAAAAGTAAAACAAGAAGATTTAGCAGATATTAATTTGTTTGCTCCAACATTTTCATATTTGTCGGCCGAACGATTGGGGCCTAAATTGACTTATGAAAAATCACATCATCAGGTGTATGAAAAAAATCAAGTTGGATATAAAGGGGAATTTTTTGCAGATTATTTGTCGGAAAGAGGAAACGACGAAGTAAAAAACGAAAGTTTAAAACTGGAAGGGTATAGCAAGTCTCTTCTGTATCAAATGGAAAAATGGCTGTCAATTGTGACCCCGGGTATTATTATCGAAACAGAAAATTCCCCTGAAGTGGGGGCTGTTAGGGTGCTTTACGGCACTACAACAGGTGCGCTGGTGGAAAAGCTAAACCCTCTTAATGTAGGTTTTGGCTTAAGCTATACGGCTCCAATTATCCTTGCGTTGTTAAAAACCAGACCGGGGGATTTAGTGATATTAGAAAACCCCGAAGCGCATCTGCATCCCAAAGGCCAGCGGATGATTGGGGAAATGATTGCTAAAGCCGCCGAAGGTGGTGCGCAGATAATAGTAGAAACTCATAGTGACCACTTGCTTAACGGCATTCGATTGGCTGTGCGCAAAGGCAGCATGGATAGCCAGCTTATCCGTATAAATTATTTTTTAACCCAAAGTCAAGGAAAAGGACTGATGCATACCAAGGTTTCTCCGGTCATTTTGGAAGATGGTAGCCTTTCTGCGTGGCCTGATGGTTTTTTTGATGAATGGGACAAGGCGATAATGGAGTTGTTTTAAATGGACTTTGCATTTAACGAGCTGTCCTTTGAATCCGCGGAGAATCTGACAGATGGACAGTTATTGCAAATTATGGACGCTCTGGTAAAACTTTTGCACGAACTTAAAAAGCATAGCAGTGATTTATATATCCTCACGCCTAGTACAATCTATTCCAGCCAAGCAATACAGAAATGGCTAAATAGCAGTAGTGTAAGAATGGAACATAAGCGCGTAATGTTGACGATACGAAATAAACATAGCATTACTATTAATGAGGAAGATTATCAGGGTGAGTTTGAAATAGCATTTGATGAGGGCAAAAAGAATGCAATTGGTTGCCTTGTGGCCTATGAAGAAAATATCCCGGCTATTAGCGTCGCCAGTACAGATGCTTGGAGTAAAAATGAAATCCGAGGTTATCACAGGGTCGACAATGAACAGGAAGAGGTCTCTGTAAAAAATATTTATGAAGCTTCGCAAGTAGCGGATATTATTGAAGAGAATATTAATCGGAAAAATTTCGAATTGCGTAAAAATATATATTCCGGTCAAGATTTGTGGGAGAATAGGAAAGAACTATACCCCCGATTGATTTTATGCGAAAATGTCAAAGAGCAGATATACAGAAAAAATGGAAAATATATTAAACAAGTGATGGCAAAGTTACAGATTCTGAATGATTATTTTGCTTCATATGACGGAAAATATAATCCTAATGAATTGGGGCTGGATGTTAGCAATGAATCTGAAAGTGTTAGCCAAGAATCATCATTAAAAGCAATGCGTTTATTTCAAAAGCCGGACGGAGAAAAAGCCTATTTTTTTGAACACATAAAATTTAAAAGCGGTACGCGAATACATTACTTGCCTTGTGATAGTCTTAAAATATGCTATATAGGATATATTGGAATACATTTGAGAACAAAATTGCATTGATTTTAATTTCTGCAACAACCGCGGGAACCCCGCGACAAAATAAAGGGAGGAATTTGTAATGGACAAATTCGGCTACATGGAGAAGTACGGCTTTGAGCAGCTGTGCTTTTTCCATGACAAGTACACAGGCTTGAAAGCGATTACCTGTATCCACAATACGGTGCTGGGGCCATCGCTGGGCGGCACAAGGGTTTGGAACTATTCCAACGAAGAGGACGCGGTGGAGGACGTGTTGCGTTTGGCGCGGGGCATGACCTATAAAAGCGCGCTGGCGGGGCTGGCTTTAGGCGGCGGCAAAAGCGTTATTATCGGGGATGCGTCGGTTTTGCGTAAAGACCCTGTGCGGCGCGAGGCATTTTGGCGGGCATTTGGCCGCTATATCGAAGGGCTTAACGGGCGTTATATCACCGCCGAGGATGTGGGCACAAGCACCCAGGATATGGTGTATGTAAATATGGAAACCAGCAATGTCGTGGGGCTTCCCGGACGTTCCGGCGACCCGTCGCCGTATACATCCTTGGGCGCGTTTAAGTCCATTCAAGCCTGCTGTCAACATGTTTACGGCAGTAATGATGTTAAGGGAAAAACTGTGGCAGTCCAAGGCACGGGCAATACAGGATATTATCTGTGCAAATTGCTGCATGAAAACGGCGCGAAACTGATTGTCTCCGACATTAGCCAAGAGCGTCTTGACCGCGTGGTCAGCGAATTCGGCGCGACTGTTGTGGGCACGGAGGATATTTACGGCGTGGACTGCGACATTTACGCACCCTGCGCACTTGGCGCGACGGTCAATGACCAAACGATTCCTCAACTGAAATGCAAAATCGTGTGTGGCACGGCCAACAATGTTCTCAAAGATGCACCCGTCCATGCAAAGGCCCTGAGAGATAAAGGCATCACCTACGCGCCGGATTATTTGGCAAATGCCGGCGGAGTAATTAATGTGTCCTACGAGCAAGCCGAGGGCGGCTACAACGAAGAAGCCTCCCTTCGCGATATCGACCGGATTTATTACCGTATGCTGGATATTTTGCAAGTCGCAGCAGACACGGGCAAATTCACCTATGAAATAGCCGACAAAATGGCGGAAGACCGCATCGAAGCCGTGCGTAATATCAAGTCAATCATGACATCAAGAGCATAATCACAATTGTGAAAGGACAATGTTAAATGTCAAATCGCATCGTAATAACCGAAGCTTTGTGCAAAGGTTGCTTGCTGTGTGCCGACGCCTGCCCCAAGGATATCTTGGAGCTGGACAAAAGCCGGGTAAATGCAAAGGGCTACAATCCGATTTTTTGCACAGACATGGAGGCGTGCACTGCGTGCGCCATCTGCGGGCGAATCTGCCCGGATTCTGTAATTAGAGTGGAGCGTGATGTAGAATGAAAGTGCTGATGAAAGGCAACGACGCCATATCCGAAGCGGCAATTCAAGCCGGGTGCAAGGCGTTTTTTGGCTATCCCATCACCCCACAGAACGAGATTCCCGAATATTTCAGCCGCAGAATGGAAGAATCCGGCGGCGTGTTTATTCAGGCGGAATCAGAAGTTGGGGCAATTAACATGGTATACGGCGCGGCGGCGGCCGGCGTGAGAACAATGACCACATCCTCGTCGCCGGGAATAGCCCTTAAACAGGAAGGAATTTCCTTTGCGGCAGGGGCGGATTTGCCCTGCGTAATCGTAAATGTGGCCCGTTGCGGCCCGGGCCTGGGCGGAATTCTGCCCGCCCAAAGCGATTATTTCCAAGCCACTCGCGGCGGTGGCCACGGCGATTATTATACGCCAACATTCGCGCCAAGCACCGTGCAGGAATGCTGGGACATGGTATTCCACGCCTTTGACATCGCGGACAAATACCGCACCCCAACTATGATTCTGATTGAGGGAATGCTGGGGCAAATGATGGAGCCGCTGGAAATGACCAAACGTCCTCCAATTAAAGTGGACAAATCCTGGTGTGTGGATGGCAATGCCGGCAAACGCCCACGCAATACAATTACATCTTTGAGCCTGTACGCCGAAGTTCTGGAGGAAATGAACTTCGCCCGCTTTAGAAAATATGAAGAAATTAAAAAGCATGAAACTATGGTGGAAAACAATGTCAAAGACGGCGACAAAGTGGCAATCGTGGCCTATGGAACGCCCTCCCGCATTGTAATTAACGCCATCGAAGAGCTGAAAAACGACGGCATTCAAGCCGGGCTGATTCGTCCGATTACCGTATGGCCCTTCCCATATGATGTTTTCCAAAGCCTGCCTGCTTCCGTGGAGCATATCCTCGTGGCGGAGCTGTCCATGGGGCAAATGGTGGAAGACGTGCGCCTTGGCGTAAACGGCAAATATCCCGTGCATTTCTATGGGCGCACAGGGGGCGTCATTTTCGAGCCCAAGGAAATTTCCCAAAAGGTTCGCGAAATTCTTAAACCCGCAAGGGAATTGCCACCCGCAAGGGTAGAGATGGGAAGGGGTGAAGTATAATGGCCAAAGTTGTTTATGAAAAAAGCCGCGGGCTAACGGATGTCCCGCTGACATACTGCCCCGGATGCTCCCATGGTATCGTCCACAAGCTGATTGCGGAATCTTTGGTAGAGCTTGACGTGCTTGACAAATCAATCGCTGTAGCTCCCGTGGGATGCTCTGTTTTGGCCTATGAATTCTTCAACTGCGATGGAATTCAGGCCGCCCATGGCCGCGCCCCCGCCGTAGCTTGCGGAATCAAGCGCACCAACCCGGACAAAATCGTCTTCACCTATCAGGGCGACGGCGACTTGGCCTCCATCGGCACGGCGGAAATCATCCACGCCGCCCACAGAGGCGATAATTTCACAGTAATTTTCATTAATAATGCAATCTACGGCATGACGGGCGGACAAATGGCCCCCACCACCCTTATCGGCCAAAAAACCAGCACCAGCCCCTATGGCCGCAAGGAAGAATCCGCCGGACGGCCCCTGCTGGTCAGCGAAATGATGGCCCAAATTCCCAATGCCGCATATATCGAGCGCGTAAGCGTCCATGATATCGCCCATCTTAACAAGGCCAAGAAAGCCGTAAAAAAAGCTTTCCAAACCCAAATAGATAATAAAGGTTTCTCCATGGTGGAAGTTTTGGCCACATGCCCCATCGGCTGGAACTTGCCCCCCGTTGAAGCCACGCAATGGGTGGTCGAAAACCTCATGCCCTATTATCCGCTGGGCGTGTATAAAGATGTAGGAGGTGCGCAATGACCCGTATGATATTCTCCGGCTATGGCGGACAGGGCATTCTTGTTCTGGGCGAAATCGTTGCAACGATAGCTATGAAAAAGGGCAAGCATGTTACATGGATGCCCTCCTACGGCCCCGAAATGCGCGGCGGCACTTGTAACTGTGCCGTAATCATCTCCGACAAAATAATCGGAAGCCCCATCGTGCTTTCCGAGGTTGATATTCTCGTGGCCATGAACCAGCCCTCTGTCACAAAGTTCCTTCCGCTGATGTCCAAAGGCGGTTTGGTAATGGCAAATTCATCCCTTACTGAAAAAATCGACGACTCTAATGTAGATGTCATAGAACTTGACGCCACAAACATTGCCGGCAAAGTAGGAAGCCTGCGCGTTGCCAACATGGTAATGCTTGCCGGTTTCCTGAAAAAGACCGAACTATTCGAATTAAATGACATTATCGAGGTCTTGGAAGAACGCTTTGGCGGCAGCCGCAGTAAGGACTTGATTCCGCTTAATGTTAAGGCTATTGAAGCAGGACTGAAATGAAGAAATAAATAATGAATCAGTCAAACTGGCATCGTTTTTCAAGCGGTGTCAGTTTTTTCTTTACAGATGCAGGGCACGCGCGTGTTAAATGTTATGCTTATAACATGAACATCAATGCAATGACAGGATAAGCATATCTGATATTCTTTTTGAGAAGTATATATACAATTCCGAAAATCAATGCACTAATCGCCGAATAAAGCCCCACAATCAAACTGCCTTGTGTTAGCGTATGTACCAATCCCCACGTTAACCCGCAGAGAATACCTCCCCACGGAACTTTATCTTTCTTGAGTACAAGTTCACCGTATTTCTGCCCAAAAATAATAATAGCTAAGTACAAAACGCTTTCAAAGAGATAGTAGATATATTGAGCAATAAACGTAAATACCGCTTGATTGCCTACTAGGTTAAACATTCCTGTAAATTCCGCTATTGGCTTGAACCGCATATCCCACACGATGTATGAAGAAACAACAGAAATTGCAAATAAAGCGCAAACGATAATCCAATTTATTACCGGTGCTTTGAACTTGTTTTCAAAAATATTAAAACCTCTTTTTTTCGCCCACAAATGAAGCACCCAAGCCCCCGTTATCCAAACGGCACAAGTAAGCCCCCAATGAATGAGCAAGGGATATATGCCGCGTTTTTCAAGAAGTCCGAATAAATCCATTGTTCCATAAAACAGAGATTCTATAAACAATATTATCATCTCTAAACCTAAAATCATAAATGCAAGTAATGCCATCGCAAGATATGGGCTTGCCTTTTCTTTCATTTTCTAAACCCCGCATTATATAAATTCGTTGCGCCAATCACAGCAAACTTCCGCAACGCGCAAAATGATTTTACTACTGAACATTGTACCATACCCCATGCCGAAATTACACAGTAAAATCGGCGTTTACCCGAAAATGTGCGGCGATGAAACGGCTACTCGTGTCTACCTATCCATGTCGTGTGTCCGTGTCGGCGGTGTCCTTTTTCGGTGCGCGGTTTTTTTTATGCAAAAAATTTTTTAAACGCCTATTGACTTTTTCGGTCAATGATATATAATTGACTCATCTGGTCAGTCAATGCATGGGAGGTGAGCCTGAATGGATGAACGAGAACATGAGCACGACGAGGATTTTCAAAAATTTCAAGTCTTGGACGAGGAGAAACGCGAGAGGATAATCAACGCGGCGATGAAGGAATTTCTGTCGGGATACAAGAAAGCCTCCACGGACAACATCGTCCGCGAGGCGGGGATTTCGAAGGGATTGCTGTTCCACTACTTCGGCACGAAGGAGCGGCTGCACAATTTCCTGACAGCCTATGCGATTAAAACGATACAGGCGGAATTTCTCGGGTTAATCAACGTACTCCAGCCGGACATTTTAGACACAATCTGGCAAATGTCTCTACTAAAGCGGGATGTTTCCCGGCGGTATCCGGATATGTTTGACTTCTTAACCGCCGCCTTTGTTGACGCCAAAACCACCGGAAGTGTTACCGAGAACCTTGCAAAAATGGTACACATGCGCGAGCGTATTCTGGCGGAGGCCTACGCCAACGCGGATAAATCCCTGTTTAGGGATGATATCGACAGCGAAATGGCCATAAACATTATCAATTGGGCATTCGAAGGTTTTGCCCAATCCAAAATGCACGCCGTAGGCAGCGATAATCCCGGCGCGGCCGCCCGGGAAAACTACGACGAATTCCTGGAGGAATTTCAAAAAATGCTAAACATGTTGCGTAAATGCTTTTATAAAAAATTATAGGAGGTGCACTATGCAATACAGCGTAGAAATCAACAATGTGACAAAGAATTTTGGTAAGTTTTCGGCGTTAAAGGGAGTCAACCTTCAGATTCAAGAGGGCGAGGTTTTTGCCTACATCGGGCCAAACGGTGCGGGCAAGTCTACAACGATTCGGGTGCTTCTGGGGATTTTGCAGTCCACCAGCGGTACTGCGAAGGTCTTTGGTAAGGACGCATGGAGGGATGCCGTTGAAATTCACAAAAAAATCGCCTATGTTCCCGGCGATGTGAATTTATGGCCCAATCTCACCGGAGGTGAGGTCATCGACCTATTTGTAAACCTTCGCGGCAGCCATAACAAAGACCTGCGCAAGCGGCTGATAAACGATTTTAATTTGGACCCCACAAAAAAATGCCGCACGTATTCCAAGGGCAACAGACAAAAAGTGGCGTTGGTGGCGGCGTTTGCGTCGGAGGTGGATTTGTATATTCTCGACGAGCCCACAAGCGGCCTGGACCCGCTGATGGAGCAGGTTTTCCAAGAGTGCGTATTAGAGCAAAAGAATCGCGGCAAGGGCGTTTTCCTCTCCAGTCATATAATGTCCGAAGTGGAGCGGCTTTGCGACCGCGTTGGAATCATCCGCGAGGGGGAAGTGGTTCAGGTGGGCACGCTGGACGAACTGCGGCACCTGACCCGCTATGCCATGACCGTGGCAACGGAGCGCGCAATTGAGGGGCTGGATAAGCTGGACGGCGTATTCGACATCACAAAGGAGCCTGGCGGCCTGCACTTCCATGTTGACACCCTCCGTATGGGCGAGGTGGTCAATCATATTAATCAATTCGGCATCAAAAAGCTTGAAAGCACCCCGCCGTCACTGGAGGAGCTGTTTATGCAGCACTATAAGAAGGAGGGGGCGTAATGGATAAGTATAAGCGAGAGGACTGGCGCAACAGTAATTTTAGCAACACTTTCCTTCTTACAAAATTTATGCTGCGGCGGGAGCGTTTTATCGCGCTGGCGTGGATAATCATTTTTAATGTGGTGGTCGTGGGGCTTGTGCCGGGAATGATGCTGGCAATCGACGTGGATGCCCGGGTGGAGCTGGCTTCGATGATGGAGCTTCCGGCAATGATAGCCATGATAGGGCCTGCATTTGCCACAATTTACGAGGGCTTTGGCGCATTGTATACGAATTTGATATTTTTATTCTCGGTGTTGACAATAGGCATCATGAATATCTTTTTGATTACCCGCCACACCCGCGCCGACGAAGAGCAGGGCCGCTACGAAGTCGTGCGCTCTCTGCCGGTGGGACGGCTGGCGAATCTTTCCGCCGCGTTTTTGACGGCAATCGTTGTCAACGGCGCGATGTCGCTGATTATGGGGCTTCTGATGTTTGCCGCCGGGGACTATTCCATGGGATTTGCCCCGTCGATGCTGTGGGGGCTTATTCACGGGGCCGTGGGGCTGGCATTTGCTGCGCTGACGGCACTGTTTTGCCAGCTTTCGTCTAATTCCCGCGGGGCTGTGTCGTATTCTTTTATCGCGCTGATTTTATTCTATTTCATTCGTGCCGCCGGGGATATGAACCCAGATATGGCTGTGCTTTCTCTGCTTACACCGCTGGGGCTGGCCGTTCATGCCGCGCCTTACGCAAGTAATCTTTGGTGGCCGCTGGCTGTTTTGCTTGGCGCGTCCGCCGCCGTGGCCGCAATTGCCTATCGCCTATCCGCCACCCGGGATATCGACCAAGGCATTATCCCCGCCCGTCCGGGCCGCGCCGAGGCCTCCGCACTGCTTAGCACAGCAACCGGGCTGAGCTTCCGCCTCACCCGCACGGCATTGATTCTTACTTTAATCGGAGTTTTCGCGCTGGGGGCATCCTACGCCACGATTCTGGGCAATGTGGACGAATTTGTGGCCACAAATGATTTCTATCGAAATCTGCTGCTCACCCCCGCCGGAATCGACTTTGAGGCCGCCGAGGGAATGACCACAGAGGAGCTCGTGACCGTCCTGAATGCTGTCGTTAACGCGGCGGGTTTTAACCTGACCCAGCTTTTTGCCTCCATGGTGAATAATATAATGGTTCTGCTGACCTTGGCCGCGCCGCTTCTGTTTGTGCTTCGCGCCAAATCCGAGGAAAGGGCCGGCCGCACGGAGCTGATTTTGGCAACCCCCACCTGTCGCTTTAAATACCTGGCCGGGTTCGCCGCCATCTCTTTCGCCGCTTCGCTTCTTATGCAAATCGTTCTGGCCGTGGGGCTACACAGCATCGCCCAGGGTGTCATTCCCAATCCCGGCGACCTCACGCTCGCATTCCTGTTTGAGTCTGCCATTGTTTATGTACCCGCCATGTGGACTATGTCCGCCATAGCGATTTTGCTAATCGGCGTCGCTCCAAAGGCCACGGGCATCATTTGGGCATACTATGCCTATACTTTCCTCGTCGTTTTTATCGGGCGGCTGGCCATTTTCCCCGAATGGCTCGTCTACACCACCCCAATGGGATTTGTTCCGCAGCTGCCCATGGATGAGGTGAATCCCGTGGCCCTCGTACTGCTTACCGCAGTCGCCGCCGCCCTTACCGCCGCCGGTTTCTTCTTCTATAATAAGCGGGACATTAACGCAGTTACTCATGTCTGATGAGTGCAAAAAATGGGGATGTCTCGCGAAGGGAACCGGGTATCAGCAATGCGCTGGGCCCGGTTCCCTTCGCGAGACATCCCCAGGTCAATTTAGATGATTGGGGGAAAGGTTTGTTGTTGCCAGCGGCTAGGGCGTAGAGCCCTCCATGCGCGGGAAAAAGTGCGACGACCAATAATATGGGTCTATTGGGTCGTAGTATTCCATGCGACGAAACCAAATCCTGTCAATGCCCAATCGCTCTTGAAAAACAGGTGTGAGTGTATAACGAATTTCGCCTCCCATTAATCGATAGGTTCCCACAAGCAAACGATAGTCGCCGCGTGTACCACCTTCAAATAATGCATCAAGAGCTTGCACCGTAAATCGGGTACCATGGCCAAAACTCAAAACTACTTTTGTCTCAACGCCATCTATAGTATATAAACCAAGGTAGATTGGTCTGTATATTGGAAGCCTATATTGTGGTTTGAAAAACAGAGTAATTTGTGGTTCATTACTTACCCACACACCATATGGTGGTTCCGGTGTCTCTGGACTGCATGACGTGATAAACAGCACTAGCAGCACAATCAGAGCAGCAAAAATATTCCTCTTCATAACGACCTCCCATTCCCTTACTCTATGGGTGGCCGCTCTTGCGGAGTATACACACTTATAGTGAAGGTACGCATATGTGCACCAGGTACATTTGCAACGCGAAGAGTAAAAGTAAACCGCCCTGATGTAGTTGGTGTGCCGGAAATAGTGCCCGCAGATGCATGTAAATTCAGACCTGGGGGTAAAACTCCGTTGAAGATAGTCCACACCATTGGAGAATCGCCTGTTGCAACAATATAAAAGCTAAATTCCCCGGCTTCGGTTGGTATGCCCGAAAGTAAGCCTGTTTCTTCATTAAGGCTCAATTCCGGCGGCAAAGCTCCGCTTTCCGTTGCTACGCCAGAAAGCAAACCGGTGTCTTCATCTGGGCCCACTATGGCCGGGGCAAATAAAATACTTTTCATTAGGTCAGCACCTCTCCAAAGTTCAGGCTTTACTGAAAACAAAATAGGCCCCCAATCCCTTGCATTTATGAAGTTGATATTCTCAATAAATCCCTCTCAGTCAGTACTAAGTTATTGTGTTCATTAACGCTTTCAAAAGTCCAATTGTTATATCCTGCCCTCATATACTCAGGAGTATAGTGATAGATTCCTTGAATTGGATGAACTTGATACGGCCACAGCTGGATAATTCTGCTGGTGTACGAAAAAAATAATATATATTCGCAGCCGACTGAAATGGGTATTCTTATGTGTTGCGGACGAAAAAAGTTAAAGCTTATTAAATTCCGGCCTCTCAACCGTTCGACTTGCATAATTTCAACAATTTTTCCAGTGTCCATATTGCCTCGGTACACTTCCAATACTTCGATTTCATATATCGTAAATATATGATTAACATTAAACTCCCTCTGAAGTATCGGTATTGATTCACTTCTGCTATTGAGCACTCTTACTCTAACTACGTCTGGCTTTATCTCTAACAGCTGTTCAAAACTGTCCGCAATGATTGGATGTTGTTCCGCCACTGCTCTCGCTGACCATTCACCATTAACTGCCCCCGACGGAAGCCCAAGAAGTCTGCTCCTGATAATTAACATTGCAATTGATAAAAATACAAGGGTTAAAAATAAGATTATCAGAATCTTCGTTCGGCGCACTGTTGTGCGTCCTCTTTTATTCGTTGTATTGAACTCACCATATCCAATACAATCACGCAACTCAATTAATGAGGCCTTATGAACCTTATTGTCATCTTCCATAATCTCCCTCACCTGTACACATTTCACTTAAAAATTAATTTGTTAAAAATCTTGAATATAACTTCCATAAATAAATCAGAGACATTATAGGTTGCTTACTTAGATAATGTGCAGATGATTTGGTATAAGGTTTTTTTACAGTCAGCGGCTAGGGAGTAACCTCCTCCGTGCGAGGGAAAAAGTGTGGCGACCAGTAATATGGGTCTATTGGGTCGTAGTATTCCACGCGGCGGAACCAAATCCTGTCAATGCCCAATCTCTCTTGGAAGGGTTGAGTAAGTGTATAGCAGATTACTGCAAACAGAATCACCGCGAAAACATTTTATAGTGCTTTCGCGGTGAGGTCAATTATAGTGAATTTATTTATCTGTCAAGGCTTTCAAAGATTGTCATTCTACCTATACCCCAACTATAAATCATGTTATTGGAGAATACAAAAAACAGATAAGACTCTCCATCGAAATATTCAATAACATCCCATACTATATTTTCTTCATATCCCACCCCGTATGCTGCAATCACAGCATCTCTACTGTCTCCTATTCCTATTCCCGTGCTGGTTCTAAAGTGAGGCGATATAACGTGAATATATTTCTGTATTCCTTCTCGGGTATAAGCAAAAAGCATATTTCTGGTTAGAAATGTGAAGGAAAAGTCGCCCCCCTCATTATACACTCGCCCATCCCTTACAGGGTTTTCAACATACTGGTAAATAAGCTCCCATGTTTGATATGCCGAAGAGGGGATTATATCAATGCCCTTCTCCCCCAGCATTTGCACTAAATCTTCTGGATTCATTCCAAGTGTAAACCCATCAATGTATGTCGTTAGCGGAGAAAGTATCCTTGTTGAAGTAGGCCATAATTCGTTGCACGTCCAAATATCCACGATTAAATTTATTTCGTCCCAGTGAATATCAACTCCTGTAAGGGAAATCATTTTCCAAGGCACCATTGCGCGGCTATTCATGATTTGTGCAGGGGTATCCACCGACACAGCAACGCCATTCACCATTATTTCAGTGCCTCCGATTTGAATGAATAGGGTGTAAGTCTGCCTTGTTGCATATACTGCCTGGGCTTGCGCATCCCATTCAACAGAAAAACCCAACGCCTCAATAACCACGCGAAGCGGGACAAGTACGATATCTCCATCAACTATAGGCTGCTGGTAATTATCAGGCATTTGAAGGAATGTATTATTAAGCCTCACGCGCGGGGTTTGAGTGTGAAAGCTAAGTGGTTTTTGTGCGCTTGCCTTAAGCGGCAAGATTACTGACATTGTCATAAATATAAGCACAGATGCTATCAACCATTTACGATATGTTTTCATAGTTACCTCATTTCATTCAATTTTACTTGCTTCTGCATCTAAGGTAGCTCTGTAAAAAATGTTGGGTCTAGTAAATCCCTCCTCCTCTGGTAGTTTCTCACAGGCACATAGTAGTAATTATTGGGATTATTTTGTGTTAAGCTTCCAGTAACAGGGTTCCCTGCTGGGTCATATCCATAATAATACTCTAGGTGTAACATTGTGCGCGTTAGCCCAATCATGGGTACAATAAACGCAATTACCTGCCCTTGATAAACACGGTCTCCAACGTTTAAGTCTGCAATTCGATTAATTTCGGTATATCTGACTATTCTCCCATCATCTTTCACAATCTCTAAAGCATTTGTGCCACGATAGAAAGGAGCATAGCGAACAACTACGCCATCTGCAACAGCATATACATTTGGTCGATTACCGGAGCTGCCTCGATACGCTGCCAAAGGTGCAAAATCTACTCCTGCATGAGCTCGTGTGCCACCGCTTCGAGGCCATCCGAAAGTTACTTGACCGATTATTGGTTCGATTGCCACCCTCACCGGACGAACATATCTTACTTCTTTCGTAACAGTAATATTAAAATTCTGCCATGCTCTGCCACTTACGGCAACAACCACTGTTTGCCCCGCGTACAGAGTATGACGGACTTGCGTACTGGCGGGCTGACCATCCGGGCGTTGCGGCATGAAATGCATTGGCGTAAATGCAAAGCGTTCATCAAGTTCGCCCATATGCCCTATGTTTTGCTTGGAATATACGAGTGCCGCAAAATTGTTGGTGGCAGTAAAGGTGAATATTCCGGCGGAGGGTGCGGTGAATACAAAGATGTACGCGCCTAGGCTGTTCAGTGTCTCGGGGCTTCTTGGCTCATCAACGCGGAGTTCGGCAAATAGTCTTGTTAAATTGGGATAAACCCTGTCGATTCCGTCAGCATCTGCCGAATACGGTGGCGTTACCGCACGAAATAAAGCCCGTGCCATTTGAGCCCTCGTAATATTTCCGCGTGGGTACAAATTGCCGGACGACTCCCCGGAAATTATTCCATGTTCAAACAACCTTTGAAGCATTGCCCTATGAAAAGAGGGAATATCGTCTGCGTCGCCAAAGGGCATGGGGGCCGTTGTCCTGGGTGCAGTGTTGCGCATACGATTCCAAACAGTGCTGTTTGGATGTGTAAGAATCGAGTACAAAAGGGAATATGCCTCATAGCGTCGTATGCTTTCTGTCGCGCTTCTGCCGGAATCTATAAGACCATGGATATAGGCAAATTCAAAATAGGGCATTGAGTCGCCTCCGCCTCCGCCCGGAACAACCCTTCCGGATATGCGAAGAACCATTGTCAGAAAATGCTGTAGAGATATCTCTTCATTTGGCTGAAAGCTGCCGTCGTCAAGCCCTGTAATAGCACCGTAAGTTGTTAAATGCCTAATGGCCATGTGTGCCCAATGATGGAGTGGCACATCTGTAAACACGCCACCTTGTGCCATTGTTGGCATACCCAAAATATCTGAAAACAGCGGGTTTATCATGAAGGGCTCCACCATAGCCTCGGCATGTGCCGCATGAATTGCCATCGGCTCAATTGGCCATGTCCAGTCATCATTTCCTTTTAGAACAACCGCCAGTCTGGCAACTTGTCCAAGATTATCACCCACGCCAACAAGCAAGTAAACCTCCCTGCCGCCCGTTCCCGGGTTCGCGCTGAAAGTGAATGACACGGCATCGGGCCCATACTCGACCACATCATCAATAATTCCGTCCGGCGAACCCCAGAAGAAAAACGGCTCTGCCCTTGGGTCAAGGGTACAGTTGTCTGTGGACAGGGTTACTCTGTAAATGCCTCGGATAAAATCTAAAACTTCAACGTCCACGTAATCTATTGATGGGGGTATTAAGTCCGTCAGGTGGTAAGCGAATTGCTGTTCAAACTCTATGCCATGGCGTACAGTTCTATCCGGGGTTGGAGTTGGCACTGGCTCGTCATCGTCGTCGCCTCCGTTGCCATTACCATTGTCGTCACCATTATCATCCCCATTGCCGTTTTGCGGTGGGCCCGGAATCCAATCAGGCCAAATGCCCAAAGGCACGGCGACTCTTTGGAAAATCTCTATATTGCTTACCGTCGGGATTACACCGCCGACGCTGTATCCCATCACGCTCAAGTGATATGGGCCGCTTCGGGGATGCCATGCGATGTGGCTGCCGGGTATGTAGGCCGCAATCGCGCTTCCCGATGTAACTTGTATAATCTGTGCCGTGGGCACATATTGAACATAGGCACCGGGTGTGAGGTCAAATGCAACCTCCCAGCCCTGTATCAGCCAGTCTGAAACATTGGTCACATAGATGCCTAAATGAAAGTTAAAAGGAGCCCATGCGTTGTAGCCTGCAACACGGGTTGTATAATATTCGGACGGAACGCGGATTCTGACGGACTGCGACAGCCTAAACTCTGTTGGAGTGGGAACTTGTCCGTTTACGGTGCGCCCTTGTATAGTCATGTACACAGACCCGCCCGGAGGAATATGCGTATTCCAATGCAGGGCATCTATTACGGTTTCGCTGGGGTCTGCGTGGGCAATCCGCCCGCCGTCAATATGGGTGACATTAAGGGGCCTATTAGCGTGAAGCACCCAGCCAAAAATATCCTCTGAGCCAGTGTTGTGAATCGTAGCTCTTGCGATATACCCTGCATTCCACGAGGTGTGCAATGTCCACTCAACCTCATAGGAGAAACCGGGCAAGCTGTCAAATGTAGGCGGCTGGGCCGCAAAGACAGGTGCTGCAAATCTGCTTGGTAGCATTGCCACCACAATTAAAACTACTAATAACCAATGCGACTGTCTTTCTCATTTTACACATAATACTCCTCCTTTTTTAACCTATAACGTCACGACCTTCTATTTGGAATATTTTCTCTAAGAATATTATACCATTTCCTCGAAATTTGTCAAATTGTCTTTATTTATGCGCCATTAATTCTTTCTGCTTCTCAGCTTGTGACGTTGGGGCATAGCGACGATGAGTGAACCGAAAGTAAAGCCGCTGTACAAACAAACCGGCACCGCTTGAGTTGCGGTGCCGGCTCGCTTATATAATAAAAAAGCGGCGTTTATGCCGCAGTGTCGTTCATTTCAATATCTGAAACCACATGGATACGTGCCAGCACGGGGCCACGGTTGTACATGGTTTGTATGCCCGTGACAAAGCCGGCCGCATCCAAAGCCAGGCACGCTACCCCCTTTCATGCGGTGCGGCGGGTAGTACAGAAGGTGCAACGGCGTACAGAGGTTAGAGCGGGAGCGGTGCGGTCCGTTTCGGAGAGAACTCCTTCCGGAGATGGCAAAACCCGTCTATGGCATAGAAACGTTTGTTCGACTGCTGCAAACAAGCAATATCACGCAACGTGTAAGGTGTCAATATTCTTTATTCAAAAAATAATTTGCCAGATTCGAAGTATTGTCGATGAAGGGTTCAATCAGCGGCAGGCGGGTGGTAATCAAGGTGGTTACGCCCGGGCCGTGGCCGGCTATCGCGCTGTTGCCGTGGATGACTACGCCGATTGTGCAGGCTCCTGCGCGGTAGGCGCGGCCGTAGCGGTTGTCTGCGTTGGTGACGGCAACTATGTCGCCGAAGCGCAGGTCTGCCAAGCCGTATTTTTCTATCATGCCGTCGTCGAACATAGTAATGTCATAGTCACCCCGGGTGGTGCTGGACGCACCCAAGCCGCTGCCCATTATGTCCGCAGGCACGATTTTTGCCACGCCTATTTTCAGCTTACCGGCCGATTCTTGGATGTTCATTTTCTCCAAAAGGGCGGGGCTTGTGTTGCGTAGCTTTATTTCCGGATAATCCAAAAGCTCCATGCCTTGGCCGCTGGCCTTTACCATTATATTGTCGTCGATGTTGAGCTTTTCCAGTGTTTCCGCCGGAAAGTGTATCATCAGATGTTCGCAGCCGCCGTGCTTGCCCGTTACAATTCCCTTATCACCCTTGGCGTCGCCGCTTCGCACTATGGCTTCGTTTCCTATGCAGCTGAGAACCGTGTAGGCTTGGTTAAACTCGTCGTCCTTATGGCGTGTGGAAACCCCCGGCTCAAGATGGTCCGCCACCCAGCCTATGCACGGGTCGCCGATTTGGGCATTGTATGTAATGCCTCCCGTCCCCTGAAGCCATATCACGCCGCCGTCCACGGTTATGCGTCCCGCCGCGCCGCCTTTTGGGTGCCACACCGCCCCCGCCACCGATACTATGGGAAGTTTGTCTTTGTTTGTCTTAATCATGCCGCTTGCACTCCTTTTTCTGAGAATTTTACATATGCCAGGCCTAAGCAATAGGCCAACACGTCACCAATCATTACAACTACGCGGTGCATTATCAGGGCCGCCAGAAGGATATCATCATAAACCAGGCCCGAAAGAAACATCATCATCACGGCCTCGCGAATACCAAAGCCGCTGGGTGCGCCGGGGGTAAGAAAGCCCGCCAGCCAAGCCAGCAGATACAGCCCCACGATTGTTACGGCCAAACCGGAGGTCATGGGCTGGCCCAAAAGCCGAAGGGTAAGCATAAAGGTCGAGCCCCAAAGGAACATAAGGAGTAACGCGACGCCGAAGCGTTTTACCAGCACCGAGAGTTTTAGAATCTCCACGGTTTCCATGAATTTCCTAACCGCGGTCGAAATTTTGCCCCAAAAAATATATAACGGCAGCACCCCCGCCAGCAGAATTACTCCCACCGCCAAGAAAATAAACGGCATAATGTCATATGTGTACAGGTTCAAGATATACGTTGTAGTGTAGTTGAAGGACAGCAGCAGCGCGACCAAAATCGCGGCGATGGCAATCATCGCCCCTTCCAGCACCGTTGAGAAAACCAGCTTACTGTGTGTCAGTGTTTTTGTATCAACGACCATTTTGTGCCGCCCCGCTACATACATAACGCCGCCCGGGATATATTTATACAAATTTGACAGCAAGTACACACTCACCGCCAGCGGCCGCGCAACCGTCACGCCGGAGACATTCCTCACCAGCGCGCGAAAATTCAGCGACGCGCCCATCATCGCAATGCCTTCCCCTGCGGCCACGGCAAGAAGCCCCGTCACAACCCATGGCGAAGCCAGCCAAGAAAAGTCTATTCCATATGCTATAAACCGACGGGCGATAAACCCCAATGACACCAGCATCAAAAGCGTTCCCGCCCATGAGACTATTTTTTTCGAGTTGATTTTCTTTGTTGTTTCCATTACTTTCCCCGTTTCAATTTATCCCTCCTAGAGTATACGCTAAAATGAGATTAAACAAGCCATTTTGGGGAAATATTTTTAAAACAAACATGCCGTAAACTTCATAACAAGGTTTTTCGCGCAAAAAAAGAGGCCGTCTCGTGAAACGGCCCCAAGTGCTTTCTTAATCTTTTAAAGTTCCCGATAGTCTCATCTCTTCTATAACACGATTTATATCCTCTTGCTCCATTTCAGAACGTACTGCCTCTATAGCATCCTCCAAACTGGGCAGTTTGCCCACGCCGGCTTCGCTTTGTATTTTTAACAGAGTACGAAGATGCCGTCTGTGAAATTTACTCCAATCAGTATTGGTTGCCATACAAACACCCCTTTCGCAGTTTTCCTAAGTATAACACACCCCGCACCAATGCCACAAATAAAAATCATCTCATGGCAGTTTAGCTTGTCAATGAGATGATTTTTTGTTCTTGCCCAAAGGCTTTAACCCACACGAGGTGGTATTTCAAAACGTGTAATCCAATCTTGATAACAGCTTACGCAGAGGTCAATGTCATGAGCCTCGCCATCGTAGGGCGAGTGGTACCCCCATGTCTTGGAAAGCGAGACATGGTCATCTAAATAGCCGACATCGTTTTTGTTTACGCCTTGGCCGCAGGAGTTGCAACGCACTTCGGCCAGCTGCGGCTGGGGTGTGCTGCGCTCCATGAAAATTCTCATCCCCAAGTTCCCCCTCACTTAGTATAATACAAGCTCCCAAATGCGGTTCTTAGCGGCGGGCAAAAAGCCATTAAAATCCGCAGAGGCCAAAACATGCCGGGAATTATTAACGTTTTCCTTCCCATTTTCCGCCGAATCCACCGGATTAACGCGGCAGTGTTGACATGCTTTTCGTCTTGCGGGCGAAAAATGCCACGCGCCCGGGTTTGTATTACCATACATAAAAATTCCGATAAATTGTCAATATATAAGATGCTTCGTTTGTTGCTGCTGTCCGGGACAATCACCAGCCATTTGGCCAGCTTTACAAGTTGCGTAAATTTTCCGGGACAATTCTTGCCGTAAACCATGGGCGGCCGCAAAACTGCTACGGCAAATTCCGCGCTTTCGAGCTTTTTTAGTCCCCGCTCCGCTTGAAATTTTGACAGCCCATAATAATCATTATGCCGCGGATTTGCTTTCGTATCCTCGGAGATTTCACCCTCTTTTTTGCCATAAACCGCCATCGAGCTTAAATACACAAACTGCCCCACCCCGGCAGATTTTGCCTTTTTTGCAACTTCTACGGCAAGGTCACGATTCACCGCAAAATACAGATACGCATTTTCCTTTGTTTGCTTTCGATGAGCGATTCCCGCCGCGAAAACAATGCTGTCGTACCCTTCGAAGCTAACTTGCTTCCAGCCGTCAAAGGAGTCTGCAATATCAATTTCAACTTCGGCGGAATAGCGCGCTTTTGCGTAATCCGCAAAACTCTCTCCGATGTATCCGCCCGCGCCCACTATCAGAATTTTTTTCATGCGCCCTTACCCGTGCCGCCCTCTTTTACGCCGCTTCCAGCTACCGCACAATACGCCGTCCGGAAAAGTATATACATGTCAATAAGAAATCCTATTCGTTTCGCGTAAATGCCGTCCCACTTTGCTTTAACTTTTATGGGGAGCTCGTCCCGGCCCTTGATTTGTGCAAGCCCCGTCAGCCCCACAGGAATCACGTTGGCCCCGTACTTCTCCCGTTCGGCTATTAAATCATCCTGATTCCACAAAGCCGGCCGCGGCCCAACCAAGCTCAATTCGCCTTTTAAAATGTTAAAAATCTGCGGCAGCTCGTCCAAGCTGTATTTTCGCAAAAATTTCCCCACCGGCGTGATAAACGCTTCGGGGTTTTTTAGCAAATGCGTCGGCACGTCCTTTGGCGCGTCCACGTACATGCTGCGAAATTTGTATATCATAAAAAATTTCCGGTTTCGCCCATATCTTTTCTGCTTAAAAAACACACCTCCACGGGAAGTCACCTTCACCAGAGCCGCCAGCGCAACCATAAGCGGCACCCACAGCGGCGCGGCAATCGCGATGAGCGCGATATCCAAAATTCGCTTTACATATATATACATATGGGACAACCTCTCTGATTATTCGGGATTTGAAGAAATTATATTTACAGGGGTTTGAGTCACAACCCAAATATCATCACCCGTAAACCCGCATTTTCTATACAGGCCCTCCGGGTTCGAGGCATTATCGACTTCACCGCTGACGGTGACAAAAGCAGCCCGCTTATTAAGCCTTGAAAGCAGCTCCCGTACAATTGCCTCTCCAAAACCTTTGCCTCGATAATCTGGCAAGGTTTGTATCCACTCCAAAGAACCCTCGCCGAGAGCCTCATCGTAATCCGCAATGCCAAGGGCCGACGGAGCTTTCCTCAACTCGTCCCAGACGAATACCCACAGGTCATTGCTGAAAACAGGATATTCCGACCACTGTAAAATTTTCTCCTTAGTTTGATTATATCCTTCATAGCAACGATTTATGAAGTCAGCCACAAACCCCGCCTCGTCGGGCATAGCCACGTTCCGAAAGACATACCCGTTTGGCAAAACAGCTTCGGGGCATTCTTCCATATGATGAATCAGCCGAAAATAGCGAGTGCCATCAGGCTCATCCTCTTTCGACAAAGCACTCTCAAGAAAAATATTTATTCCTTTAGGTTTTGGAAACCAATGCTCTTTCCAAAACGCAGTGGCAAGAGCTCCGCAGGGGTTCCGCAAGTATTGTTCCTTCAAAGACTCCCTGTCCACAAAAAACCAAGGGTCTTCCGAAAGCTTCTTAGCGGCTGCGTCCCATAGGCTGCAAGCATCCAAAATGAGAACATCGGCATTTAATATTTTACCCTTGTTTACGTTAACGCACTCCGAGACGCGGTCATACCGCTGCCGGATGCCTTTGAAATCGTGTCTGTAATGGAAAATATCCTCTGTATTGCCGTCATTGTCTTCAATAGAAACCTTTGTAGCCTCATTTTCCAGCACATAAGGGATATTTGCGGCTTCTTCCACACCATGCATAAAGGTATTGGGCTTGAGGCCGCAGCCAAGCATTAGGATTTTGCCTTTGTATTCAGTCAGCAGCCTAAACGGCGAATTTTCACCAACGGGTGTTCTGTCAAGATAGTGACGGAATGTGATTTGTTCCGCATTTACGCCATATGCGCAAACAGAATGTGTCGGGTGTACACTTCGGATTACACCGGGGTGTTTTCTAAAAACTTCGGGGATTGCCCCAACGCAGCTTGGAGTATTTTTAGCAGAAAATCTGGGATTGTCTTTCGATACAAGCTTCCAGCTTAACGCCGGCATTAAAAGAGTTCCGTTAGGCAGGGCCTCTATTAACGCCCGTATTACAGTTTCCGCGCCGACGTCAACCCACCCGAGAGACCTTAACGATGAATGGACAAGAAGTGTATCCCCGGGCATGATGCCGAGTTTGTGTATGTCACAGACCAGCTGCTTGATAATTTTATTCATTTTTACGCATCATCCTCTGGCGCAATAATAACGGATACAGCACTCTATTTTACCATGCTTTGTGACCATCTGTAAGCGTCAAATAGAAAGGGCCAGGGCAACAATGTTTACTTTTTCATTTCTTGCGCACACGGGGAAGTTGAGATACCTGAATCAGGTATTTTTCGTGCGTGTTTTCAGTGTTTACAGAAACCTCGTGTAAAGGGGTGTTTCCGAAAGACTCAGAACTACGACAAAAAACGTGAGCCCGAAATTCCGGACTCACGTTTTTTGTTGGGGGCTTTAAGCCGCCCGGGATTTAATTATCCTTCAAGTGTTACAACTACATTGGGGAAGTCTCCGTCAAAGGTTACGAAGCGTCCGAATGCGTTTGTGAGGAAACGAATGGGCACGAATACACGACCGTCAACGTTCATCGGTGTTACGGAACCTGTGGGGCCCGTTCCGTGGCCATCTCTTGCGGCAAAGGTTGCGATGTCATGTCTTTGACCGTTGATGAAAGCATAGTTTTGGCCAACGGTCATGACAACTTCAACCGGGGTGCCGTCGAAATGCATACCTGTGAGGG